>ERZ827104.506-NODE-506-length-41665-cov-6.487191_pt1 | contig 41665 bp, 29 predicted proteins | sample MGYA00519781_ERZ827104 | MGnify/ENA primary metagenome ERZ827104 (study PRJEB31778, sample SAMEA3449257) | human gut metagenome | biome: human gut; feature: human-associated habitat; material: faeces | place: United Kingdom | collected 2010/2012 ...
GTACCAGCGCTTCAAGGCGCAGGCCGAAAAGCGCGCGCACGGCGATGAAGAGGCCAACATGATGGACGAGGACTTCGTCATGGCGCTCGAGTACGGTATGCCGCCTACCGGCGGCCTGGGCTTCGGCATTGACCGCTGCGCCATGCTGCTGTGCGGCGCAAGCTCCATCCGCGATGTGATCCTGTTCCCGACCATGAAGCCGTTGGACACGGACAAGAAGCCCGAAGCGGCAGAGACCAAGCCTGCCGAGGCGGCAGCTCCCGCAGCGCCTGCTGTTGAGGAGAAGATCGACTTTTCCAATGTGCAGATCGAGCCGCTGTTTACGGATTTTGTGGACTTTGACACGTTCAGCAAGTCCGATTTCCGCGCCGTGAAGGTCAAGGCCTGTGAGGCAGTGAAGAAGTCCAAAAAGCTCCTGAAGTTCACACTCGACGACGGCACCGGCACGGATCGCGTGATCCTCTCCGGCATTCATGCCTATTACGAGCCGGAAGCGCTCGTGGGCAAGACCTGCATCGCCATCACGAACCTGCCGCCGCGGCCCATGATGGGCATCGAGTCCTGCGGCATGCTGATCTCCGCCGTGCACCACGAAAACGACGAGGAAAAGCTGCATTTGCTGATGGTCGATCCGCACATCCCCGCCGGCGCGAAGCTGTATTAAATTCCATAACCATGCAAAAAGCCCTTTGCGTGCAACACATTCGCACGCAAAGGGCTTTTTTGATCGGTAGGATGCGCTCGTTACTGCGCGGGCTGGAAGTTCGTCTGGTAGATCTTCTCGGCGATTTTTTTCGGCGCGAAGTCCACGATGACGATGCCGTAGGCCGTTCCGGCCTGCCAGTCATAATCGTAGAGGTCGAGGTTGATGTGCTTGGCGTACTCCTTCGGGAAACCCACCGCGCCGCTGCCGCTCGTGGACGTGAAGTTCAGAAAAAACGTGTCCTCGGCCGCCTGACTGTTGTCCAGACAGGTGCGGATGGCGTTGATTTTGTCGTCGGTGTCATAGTTATAGCGGTCCTGCACGCACAGCGTTTCGCTGCCGTTGATCGCGGACACCGCGGTGGGGTTTTCCAGCACCGTGCGGTCGCCCTGATCGGCCCAGCCAAAGTACAGGCCGCAGCGCTCGCTGCCGACCGCCAGCTTGTCGTCAAACCGCGTGGCGAGCACGATCTTGCCGCGCACCTCGCCCAGCGTCGGGATCTCGTTTTTCAGGTACCAGCGGTCCGGCTCTCGGCTGATCGCTTCATATAGAACGCTCTGAACGTCCGCAACGTCGTCCTTGCTGTTTTCCGCCTTCATGCACAGGATGACCGTTTCGCTCGGATGCTCGTCAAGGAAGGCGTAGACGTCTTTGAGCACGTCAGCCAGCGTGAGCGTTCTGGAAAACGGGGAGTCGGAGACCTTGCATCTGGCGATGTTGTGCTTGAGCACGAGCGTCTCCTGACCGGAGCGCTTTTCGAGCACCAGACGCATATCGAGATAGCGGTAGCCGTACTTGAGCTGCGTGGCGACGCTCGCGTCCTGGCACTGGAAGATGTAGCGCATGTCCACATGCTGCGTGCAGCTGTCGTGCGTGCCGGGGATGGACATATTGCTGAGCTTGGTCTCGTCGGGCACCGTTTCCATCCAGTCGGTGCTGGAGATGTTTGCTGCCATGGCTGGCGGCGCGGCGATCCCGGCAAGGACGGAGAGCACCATGCAGATGAGCAGCGCGCAGAGCCAGAGGCGGTGTTTGGTGACCTTCATAAAAAATTCTCCCTCGTTATTTTTCGCCGCATGCGCATGCCGCGCGGCGGTCGTGTGCCGCCAGTATAGCACAAAACCCGCGCGTTGGGAATGAAAAATCGAATCGCCGGGCGTATGCGCCGGTGCGCGGCTGTAGAAAATGCGCAAATGCTGTGGTATACTAGCGCAGGAATGTGTCGCAGAGAGGAGGGGCACGCATGCAGCAGGCGGGCGAGGACAGCCGCCGCGAGAATGCGCGGCCGGAAATGAAGAAGCGAAAGGCTTCTGCTTTTTACACCAGATTATTTGGGTTTACGTCGATTCTCTTCTCGATTTTAACGACTATTTTTGTGTGGATTTTTATACAGTGCATAAAGGAAGCCGCTGATTCAGAATATGATGTGGTATTTGTGCTCGCACTGCTCCCTGTGGTTGTTGAAGCGATTGGCTTATTTTTATCCCTTTATATGGTCTTAAAGGGCGCGTTTTCGGCCGCATATACCGTGGATACAGATGGCATGACTACCTACTGGAGAAAAAACACATACCGACTTTTGTGGACCGACTGTGTCGAGTTTGAGATCGTGCAGGTTCCGGTCAACTGGAGTACCTCGGCCGCGGTCGTATATTGCTCCACACGTGTACTTTCCCAGAAAGAAAAAGAGAATTTCTTCTGGTATCATAAGAACGATTTTGCGCACGTGCAGTATTTCCAGTACAGTGATGAGGCCATTTTTCAGGAGTTTTTGCATTGCGTTCCGGAGCGGGCGCGCAATTATCTGGAAGCGGAAGCGCTCGTGCTGGGCCTGCCGGGGGAGTGAGGCCCTTTTCGTGCGGTATTCTCCGGCGGATTCCACGAACAACGGTTGCGGTGGGACCGTTTTTGCGGTATAATCAAACCAATTTGTGCCTGAGTGCGTGAAAGGAAACCATATTATGAGCAACGACGCCAACGTCAGCAAACGCGACGGCTTTCGCAGCCGCGGCGGCTTCGTCATCGCCTGCATCGGTTCGGCCGTCGGCATGGGCAACATCTGGCGCTTTCCAACGCTGGTGTCCACCTGGGGCGGCATGACCTTCCTGATCCCTTATTTTCTCTTTGTCATTCTCATCGCCTCCACCGGCGTCATCGGGGAGTTTGCGCTCGGCCGCGCGGGCGGTGCCGGCCCGGTCGATTCTTTCGGCATGTGCACCGAGGCGTGCTGGGGCAAGCGCCGGCCCGGCGAACTGGTCGGCTATATCCCGGTGCTCGGCTCTCTGGCGCTGGCCATCGGCTATACCTGCGTCATGGGCTGGATCTTCAAGTACACGTTCATGGCGTTTGACGGTGCTCTGTCCGCCATGGGGCAGGACATGGACGGGATCGTCGGCATGTTCAACGCGACCGCCGGCGCATGGGGCGCGAATGTCTGGGTCGTCGTCGCGGTCGCTGTGAGCTTTGCCATCATGTCGTTCGGCATCGCGGGCGGCATTGAAAAGGCGAATAAGATCATGATGCCGATCCTGTTTTTGCTGTTCGTGGGGCTGGGCATCTATGTGGCCACGCTGCCCGGCGCGGCGGACGGCTATCGGTATATCTTCACCATTAAGCCCGAGGGGCTGCTCGATCCGTATGTCTGGATCTATGCGTTCGGCCAGGCGTTTTTCTCGCTGTCCGTTGCGGGCAACGGCAGCGTTATCTATGGCTCTTATCTCAGCAAAGATGCGTGCATCCCCAGCTCGGCGCGAAATGTCGCGCTCTTTGACACGCTCGCGGCGCTGCTCGCGGCGTTCGTCATCATCCCGGCCATGGCGGCGGGCGGCGCGCAGCTCGATGCCGGCGGCCCGGGGCTGATGTTTATCTTCCTCGTCAACGTCATGAACGGCATGGCCGGCGGACGCATTGTGGCGATCGTGTTTTTCGTCTGCGTGTCCTTTGCGGGCGTTACGTCGATCATCAACCTCTATGAGGCGCCGGTCGCGTCCCTGCAGGAGCGGTTCGGGCTCAAGCGCGTGCCGGCCACGGCGGTGATCCATGTGATCGGCCTTGCGGTCGCGCTGTGCATTCAGGCCATCGTATCGCAGTGGATGGACGTCGTGTCCATTTATATCTGCCCGTTGGGCGCGCTGCTCGCGGCGATCATGTTCTTCTGGATCGGCGGCAAAAAGCTCGTGCTCGAGAGCGTCAACCTCGGCGCGCGCAAGCCCATCGGCGGCTGGTATTATCCGCTGAGCAAGTATGTCTACTGCGCGAGCGTGCTCGTCGTGCTCATTGCCGGCGCCGCGCTCGGCGGTATTGGCTGATTTCCCGGAAAAGAAAAAGCAGCGGCACTTCGCATTGCGAAGTGCCGCTGCTTTTTGCGGTGTTTAGAACATCTTGATGTACGCATCGCGGTCGGCGCCGACGGAGACGTACTTGATGCGGCAGCCGACGGCCGCTTCCAGATAGCGCACGTAATCGAGCGCCTCCTTCGGCAGATCGCTCACCTTGCGGCAGCCGGAGATATCGCAGTGGAAGCCGGGCAGGTACTCATAGATGGGCTTGGCCTTGGCCAGCTTCACACCGAGGGGGAAGCGCTCCACGCGCTCGCCGTCAATGTCATAGGCGACGCACACGGGGATCTTGTCCAGATAGGACAGCACGTCGAGCTTCGTGAGCGCGATGCTCGTGCAGCCCTGCATCTTCACACCGTAGCGGGAGGCGACGACGTCGAACCCGCCCACACGGCGCGGACGGCCGGTCGCGGCGCCGTATTCGCCGCCGGCGTCACGCAGCGCAGCGGCCTCGTCGCCGAACATCTCGCACGTGAACGGACCCTCGCCCACACAGGTGGAGTAGGCCTTCATGATGCCGATGATCGTGTCGAGCCGCGCCTCCGGGATGCCCGCGCCGATGGGGGCATAGGCCGCGATCGTCGAGGAGCCGGAGGTGTACGGATAGATGCCGTAGTCAATGTCGCGCAGGGCGCCGAGCTGCGCCTCGAAGAGCACGGACTTGTTGTCCTCGATGGCGTCATTGAGATAGTCCGTCGTGTCGCAGACGTAATCTTTGAACGGCATGGCGTAGGTGTCGATCCAGTCCATCATCTCGTCGAGCTGGATGGGGTCATGGTGATAGCCGTTGACGATGAAGAGATTCTTCCACTCGAGAATGTCGGCCAGGCGCGCCTTGAGCGCGTCGCGGTCGGCAAGCTCGCCCATGCGCAGCGCCTTTTTCATGTATTTGTCCGAGTAGGCGGGGGAAATGCCGCGGCGGGTGGAGCCGAACTTCTTGTCTGCCAGACGGTCTTCCTCCAGGCAGTCGAGCAGCTTGTGGTACGGCATGCAGATGACGGCCTTGTCGCTGATCTTCAGGTTCTTCGGGGAGATGGTGATGCCGCCTTCGCGCAGACGCGCGACCTCGTGGAACATGTGCTCCGTGTCAATGACCATGCCGGGGCCGAGCACGTTCACGGTCTCGTCGCGCAGAATGCCGGACGGCATGAGATTGAGCACGAACTTGCCCTTGTCGTTGATGACGGTGTGGCCAGCGTTGTTGCCGCCCTGATAGCGCACGACGACGTCATACTTCTGGCTGAGCAGGTCGACCATGCGGCCTTTGCCCTCGTCGCCCCAGTTGATGCCTACGATGGATGTCAACATTTTAGAAACCTCCTGTTTCTTTTACACGTTTACGGATGCGTCGCACCCGAGCAGTGTTGTATATTTGTTCAGGACCGGCGCGACCTGCTCGCGCAGGAACGTCTCGGTCTGGTGCACAGCCATGCCGGTGAAGGCATGGGGGTCAACAAGTTTTTGAAGCTCGGCGCGCGTGAGCCCGAAAACGGGATCGTTGAGGATGCGCTCGAGCAGGTCGTTGCGGCCGCCGCCCAGTTTGACGGCTTTGCCAGCGGCCACGCTGTGCTGCCGGATGGCCTCGTGCAGGGTCTGCCGGTCGCCGCCCTTTTCCTTGACGCAGTACATGAGAATGTTCTCCGTCGCCAGAAACGGCAGCTCGTCCGCCAGATGCTTTTCGGCCATTTTGGGATACACGGTCAGCCCGCGGATGACGTTGAGATACAGCGTCAGAATACCGTCGGTGGCGAGAAATGCCTCCGGAATGCTGATGCGGCGGTTGGCCGAGTCGTCGAGCGTGCGCTCGAGCCACTGGGCGCTGGCCGTGACGGCGGCGTTCTGCAGATCGCAGATCACGTACCGCGACAGGGAGGCGATGCGCTCACTGCGCATGGGGTTGCGCTTATAGGCCATGGCCGAGGAACCGATCTGGCCGCTCTCAAACGGTTCGTCCACCTCCTTGAGGTGGGACAGCAGGCGGATATCGCTGGAGAATTTCGACGCGCTCTGCGCGATGCCGGACAGCACCTGCAGCACCTGGAAATCCACCTTGCGCGAATACGTCTGCCCGCTGACGGGGTACGCGCCGGAAAAGCCCATCTTCTCGCAGATCTTCTGTTCGAGCGCGACGACCTTCTGTTCGTCGCCGTCAAACAGGGCGAGAAAGCTTGCGCCCGTGCCGGTCGTGCCCTTGCAGCCGAGGAGCTTGAGATTTTTAAGCTGGAACTCGAGCTGCTCGAGATCCATCAGCAGATCCTGCGTCCAGAGCGTGGCGCGCTTGCCGACGGTCGTCGGCTGCGCAGCCTGAAAGTGCGTGTAGGCGAGTGTCGGCTGTGCCTTGTGCGCCTCGGCAAAGTCCGCGAGCGCCTGAATGACGTTCACGAGCAGGCTGCGGATCTGTTCGAGCGCTTCACGCATGAGGATGATGTCCGTATTGTCGCCGACATAGCACGATGTGGCACCGAGGTGCAAGATCGGCTTTGCCTCCGGGCAGCACGCACCGTAGGTCAGCACGTGCGCCATGACGTCGTGCCGCACCTCGTGTTCACGTGCCGCGGCATAGTCATAGTCAATGTCCGTGATGTGCGCGCGAAGCTCGGCGATCTGCGCGTCCGTGATCGGCAGGCCGAGCTCCTGCTCGCTCTCGGCGAGCGCGACCCAGAGCCTGCGCCAGGTGGAAAACTTGTTGTCGTCGGAGTAAATGTGCTGCATCGTGCGCCCGGCGTAGCGGGTGCACAGGGGATTGACATAGCTGTCGTGCATAGTTATCCTCTTTCTGTGTGGCGCAGTGCCGCCGAGATCAGCCCCTTGAACAGTGGGTGCGCCTTGTTCGGGCGGCTCTTGAACTCGGGGTGGTACTGAACGCCGATATAAAAGTCGTTTTCGGGGATCTCCACGGTCTCGACGATGTGGCCGTCCGGCGACAGGCCGGAGAGCACGAGTCCCTTTTCCTGCATCAGCGCGCGGTAGTCGTTGTTGAACTCGTACCGGTGGCGGTGCCGCTCGGAGATGTCCAGCGTGCCGTAGCAGGCCTCCATCTTGGTGCCGGGCACGATGTGGCACGGATATGCGCCGAGACGCAGTGTGCCGCCCTTGTTGATCTCGTCGCTCTGGTCGGGCATGAAGTCGATGACCTTGTGTGTGCTGCCCTCGTCAAACTCGCCGGAGTTGGCGTCGGCAAGGCCGCAGACGCTGCGCGCGAACTCGATGACCGCGATCTGCATGCCCAGGCAGATGCCGAGGTAGGGGATGTTGTGCGTGCGGGCATAGTGCGCGGCCGCGATCTTGCCCTCGATGCCGCGGTTGCCGAAGCCGCCGGGCACGAGAATGCCGTCGCAGCTTCCGAGCACTTCCTCTACATTATCGCGCGTGATCGTCTCGCTGTCAATCCATTGAATGTCCACGCGCGTGCCGTAGACATAGCCCGCGTGGCGCAGCGCCTCGGCCACGGAGAGATATGCGTCGTGTAGCTGCACGTATTTGCCCACAAGGCCGATCGTCACGCGGCGCGAGCGGCTGCGGATGCTCTCAAGCATGGCATCCCACTCGGTCATGTCCGGCGCGGGTGCGTCGATGTGCAGCTCGCGGCAGACGATCTCGGAAAAGCGGTTTTTCTCGAGCATGATCGGCGCCTCGTACAGCACGGGGATGGTCATGTTCTCGATCACGCAGTCGGGCTTGACGTTGCAAAACAGCGAGATCTTGCGGAAAATGGACTCCTCGAGCGGCTCGTCGCAGCGCAGCACGATGATGTCCGGGGAAATGCCCATGCCCTGCAGCTCTTTAACCGAGTGCTGCGTGGGCTTGGTCTTGTGCTCCTCGCTGCCGTGCAGATACGGCACGAGCGTTACGTGGATGTAGAGTGCGTTCTCGCGCCCGACTTCCAGGCCGACCTGACGGATGGCCTCGAGAAACGGCTGGCTCTCGATGTCGCCGGTCGTGCCGCCGACCTCCGTGATGACGACGTCGGCGTTCGTCTTGCTGCCGACACTATATATAAAGTCCTTGATCTCATTTGTGATGTGCGGAATGACCTGCACCGTCTCGCCGAGGTATTCGCCGCGGCGCTCCTTGTTGAGCACGTTCCAGTACACTTTGCCGGTCGTGAGGTTGGAGTATTTGTTCAGGTCCTCATCAATGAAGCGCTCATAGTGGCCGAGGTCGAGATCGGTCTCCGCGCCATCCTCGGTGACGTACACCTCGCCGTGCTGATACGGGCTCATGGTGCCGGGGTCCACATTGATATAGGGGTCGAGCTTCTGTGCCGCGACCTTCAGGCCGCGCGCCTTGAGCAGACGGCCGAGCGAGGCCGCCGTGATGCCCTTGCCAAGGCCGGAGACGACGCCGCCGGTCACAAAAATATACTTGGTCATGATCCACACTCCTCAATCTTCATAGGTACGAATGATATTTTCTGCAATGATCCGCCGGCGCATGCTGGTGTCCATTGCCTGTTTCTCGATATATTTGTGGGCTTCCGTTTCCGTCATCTGCAGGTGCTGCACGAGCAGCAGCTTTGCACGGTTGATGATGCGGATGTCGGCGACTTTTGCCTCAAGCTTTTCCGTCTTGTGCTGCATCTGTTCAAGTTGGGTGCGCACGGCGGTCAGCAGCCGGATCGTCTGCACGATGAGCGCCTCCGGTGCGTCCGTCGGCAGCACGAGCACGCCGGACTGCTCGAGCAGGGAAGCGGCTGCGTTGTAGTGCTCTGGTTCGGTCAGCAGCAGCACGGCCATACAGTGCCGCTTTTTGAGCTGGAGCGCCAGCTCTTTGCCGGAGCTGCCGGCGACGGGCTCGGCAATGAGCACGCCGTCGATGCCGCCAGCGTCAAACTGCGCGAGCGCCTGCCGTGCACTGCCGGCAAGATCGAATGGGACGATGCGCGCCCGTGTGAGCAGGGCGCTGATGCGCGTTGTCTGCGCCTCGGAGCCAGAAACCAGCAGGGCGCGCGCGGTGTGCAGCGACGAGTCCATAGCGTTCACCTCAAATCAAGTCTGTGCGGAGCGGACAAAACAAAAAGAAAAGACGCTTCCGATGCCGATAAGGGGCACTTTCCCCCCGGTCATCGTGAAACGTCAGCGTTCTCGAAAAGTTCCATATGTACTTCGGATATTGCGGCTGCGGATCAGCACACAGAATTTTGCCAATCAAAATCCATATATATAATACACCACGGCATTTGCACGTGTCAAGGATAAAAAAACGGGCAATTTTGCGAAAAATTCTGTGGAATCCGCCGAAAGAAAATGTGCCGTCCCCGCTTGACATTTTTCCGCAACAGGCGTATATTTTGCTACATTGAAGCGGCAATGGCGTCGCCGAGAGATGAAAATCTCCGGGCACCAGTGCCGCTTTTTTGTTGTTTACACAAGGATTGAAATATAGAAAGGGGACCATGTGAGATGGAAAAGATCTCTGACATTTTTGGATCCATGGTATTTAACGATGCCGTCATGCGTGAGCGTCTGCCGAAAGAGACGTACCGCCAGCTCCAGGCGACGATGGAAAAGGGCAAGCGTCTGGATGACGATGCCGCGCGCATCGTGGCCAACGCCATGAAAGACTGGGCGATCGAAAAGGGAGCCACCCATTTCACACACTGGTTCCAGCCGATGACCGGCATCACCGCCGAGAAGCATGACAGCTTCATCTCTCCCTGCGGCGGCGGCCAGGTCATTATGGAGTTCTCCGGCAAGGAGCTCGTCCGCGGCGAGCCGGATGCGTCCAGCTTCCCGTCCGGCGGTCTGCGCGCGACGTTTGAAGCGCGCGGCTACACCGCCTGGGATCCGACGTCCTACGCCTTTATCAAGGACAACGTGCTCTATATCCCGACGGCGTTCTGCTCTTACGGCGGTGAGGCGCTCGATAAGAAGACGCCGCTGCTGCGCAGCGCGGAAGCGCTCAACCGGCAGGCTCTGCGTGTGCTGCATCTGTTCGGCAACGAGGATGTGACCGCCGTGCGCACGACCGTCGGCCCCGAGCAGGAGTACTTCCTGATCGATAAATCCGTATACGACAAGCGCAAGGATCTGATCTACACCGGCCGCACGCTCTTCGGTGCCAAGCCGCCGAAGGGGCAGGAGCTGGACGATCATTACTTCGGCAGCATCAAGCCGCGCGTCGCGGCGTTTATGAAGGATCTGGACGAGGAGCTGTGGAAGCTCGGCGTCTATGCCAAGACGGAGCACAACGAAGTTGCGCCCGCGCAGCACGAGCTCGCGCCGGTGTTCACGACCGGCAACATCGCAGCCGATCAGAACCAACTGACGATGGAGATCATGCAGAAGGTGGCCGCGCGCCACGGCATGGTCTGCCTGCTGCATGAAAAGCCGTTTGCCGGTGTCAATGGTTCCGGCAAGCACAACAACTGGTCCCTGACCACCAACACCGGCATGAATCTGCTCGAGCCCGGCGAGACGCCGGCCGAGAACGCACAGTTTCTGCTCTTCCTGTGCGCGGTGATCCAGGCGGTGGATGATTATCAGGATATGCTGCGCATCAGCGTGGCGTCGGCCGCGAACGACCACCGTCTCGGCGCCAACGAGGCGCCCCCGGCAGTCGTGTCGATGTACGTCGGCGATGAGATCGAGAACATTCTCGATGCCATCGTCAACGAGACATCCTACGCCGGCCAGGAAAAGGAGCTGCTGAAGATCGGTGTGCATGCGCTGCCGCGTTTCCCCAAGGATACGACCGACCGCAACCGCACCTCTCCGTTTGCGTTCACCGGCAACAAGTTCGAGTTCCGCATGCCCGGTTCTTCGGCCTCCATTTCCGGCATCAACGTCGTGCTCAACACGGCGGTCGCCGAGAGTCTCGCACAGTTTGCGGATGCGCTCGAGGGCAGCAAGGACTTTGAGGCAGATCTGCAGGCGCTCATCCGCAGCGTGCTCATCAAGCACAAGCGCATCATCTTCAACGGCAACGGCTACGACGACGCCTGGCTGGCGGAGGCCGAGCGCCGCGGCCTGCTCAACCTGCGCACGACGCCGGAGGCACTGCCGTATTACCTTGCCGATAAGAACGTGGCGCTCTTCACCAAGCACCGTGTCTACACCCGCACCGAGATGGAGGCTCGCTACGAGATCCACCTCGAAAACTACAGCAAGATCCTCAACATCGAGGCGCTGACGATGCTCGAGATGGCGCGGCGCGACATCATGCCCGCCGTCAGCGGTTATCTGCACGAGCTGTCCGAGACCGCCACGGCCATCCACGCCGTGTCCGTCACGGCCGACTGCTCGTATGAAGAGAGCCTCATTCCCGAGATGTCCGCACTGCTGGGCGATGCCTATCGCAAGGTTCGCAGTCTGGACGAGGCGCTCATGGGCGCCAAGACCGTCGAGGGCAGCCAGGCGCTGGCCAACTACTACCGCGACAAGGTCTTTTCCGCCATGGCGGAGCTGCGCATCACGATCGACCAGCTCGAGACCGTGACGCCGTCCGACAAGTGGCCGATCCCGTCTTACGGTGAGCTGCTGTTCAGCGTGCGCTGAAAAACGTTTTCTCTTTCTTTTCTCTCTTCTTTCATTTTCATACTTCTGTCAAAAGCCTTGACGGAGAGAAGTAGCACAGGCGATCATTCCCAGCGAGTGCGGGACGGTGCGAGCCGCGCAACAGAGCCTGTGTGAAGAACACTCCCGAGCTGCAATCTGAACGGGCGAGAGCCTCAGTAGGTGCGCCGTCAAAGCCGGACGTTATCCCGGTGTGGTTTGTTAGAACCCGTGAGAAGTAAAATAGGTGGCACCACGATACGCAGCTACTCGTCCTATTGTCCGGACGGTAGCTGCGTATTTTTGATGCAATCAGGAGGAAAAAATTATGTGTTCCATCATCGGTTATCTCGGCACGTCCATCCCGGAGCAGGCGCTGCGCGCCGGCTTTGACAAGACCATTTCCCGCGGCCCGGACGATACGCGCATGCTCCACATCGGCGCGGCGACGCTCGGCTTCCACCGGCTCGCCATCATGGGGCTGCACCCGGAGGGCATGCAGCCGTTCACGCGCAATGGCAGCGCGCTCGTGTGCAACGGCGAGATCTACGGCTTCCGCCCCATCCGCGAGCGGCTCATCGCCGAGGGCGAAACGTTCGAGAGCACATCCGACTGCGAGATCCTGCTCCCGCTCTACGAGCGCGAAGGGCTGGACATGTTCCGCCGGCTCGATGCGGAGTTTGCCATGGTCATCTATGACGCCAAGCGCGGCGGCTTTGTCGCGGCGCGCGACCCGATCGGCATCCGTCCGCTGTACTACGGCTATGACGCCGAGGGCGCGATCGTCTTTGCCAGCGAGGCGAAAAACCTTGTCGGCCTCGTGCACGATGTGATGCCGTTTCCTCCCGGACACTATTACGCCGACGGCAAGTTCACCTGCTACCGCGACATGACGCAGGTCGACGCCGTCTGCGAGGACGATCTCGAGACCGTCTGCGCCAACATCCGCGAGAAGCTGATCGCTGGTGTGGAAAAGCGCCTCGATGCCGACGCGCCGCTCGGCTTCCTGCTCTCCGGCGGCCTGGACAGCAGCCTTGTGTGCGCCATCTCGGCCAAGCTGCTCAAAAAGCCAATCCGCACGTTTGCCATCGGCATGCGCGCCGATGCCATCGACCTGAAGTATGCCCGCGAGGTCGCGGAGTATCTGCACGCCGACCACACCGAGGTCATCATCACGCCCGAGGACGTCATCCGCGCGCTGCCGGAGGTCGTGGCGCTGCTCGGCACGTATGACATCACAACCATCCGCGCGAGCATCGGCATGTACCTTGTCTGCAAGGCCATCCACGAGCAGACCGACCTGCGCGTGCTGCTCACGGGCGAGATTTCCGATGAGCTCTTCGGCTATAAATACACGGACTTCGCCCCCAGCCCGGAGGCGTTTCAGGCGGAATCCGCAAAGCGCATCCGCGAGCTGCACATGTACGATGTTCTGCGCGCCGACCGCTGCATCTCCGTCAACAGTCTGGAAGCCCGCGTGCCGTTCGGCGACCTGGACTTTGTGCAGTATGTCATGTCCATCGACCCCGCCAAGAAGTGCAATGTCTACGGCAAGGGCAAGTACCTGCTGCGCCACGCCTTTGAGGGCGACTGGCTGCCGCATGATATTCTCATGCGCGAGAAGGCGGCTTTCAGCGATGCGGTCGGCCACTCCATGGTCGACGACCTCAAGGCCTATGCCGAGCAGAAGTACACGGACGAGGAATTTGAGACGCTGCGCCGGAAGTACGACTTTGCGCAGCCGTTCACGAAGGAATCTCTGCTCTACCGCGAGCTGTTTGAGCAGTATTACCCCGGCCAGGCGCACATGATCGTCGATTTCTGGATGCCGAACAAGTCGTGGGCCGGCTGCGACGTGGACGATCCGTCCGCACGCGTGCTCGCAAACTATGGCGACAGCGGAAAGTGAGGGCCATGCACTGTACATCCGCACCGCGCGCCTGAGCGACGCGCCGGCGCTGCGCGCGATCTATGCGCCCTATGTGGAAAAGACGGCCATCACGTTCGAGTACACCGTGCCGGACGTCGAGGAATTTGCCGCGCGCATGCGCACCACGCTCCGGCGGTATCCGTATCTGGTCGCCGAGTGCGGCGGCGAGATCGTCGGCTATGCCTACGCCGGGCCGTTCGGCACGCGCGCCGCCTATGACTGGGCGGTGGAGATGAGCATCTACCTCCGGGAGGATCAGCGCCATCAGGGCACCGGCAAGCGGCTGTATGCCGCGCTCGAGGCGGTGCTGCGCGCGCAGCACGTGCAGAATCTCTATGCCTGCATCGGCTATCCCGATGGGGCGGACGATGCGCACCTGACGAAAAACAGCGCGCAGTTTCATGCCCATCTCGGCTACCGGCTCATCGGGGAGTTTTCGCGCTGCGGCTATAAGTTCGGCACCTGGTATTCCATGGTCTGGATGGAAAAATGTATCGGCGCGCATGAAGCCGACCCTGCACCCGTGTGCCCGTTTCCGGAGCTGGCTCCGGCGGTGCTTGCGGACATTTTGAAGCATGCATAAGAAAGCGGACCGTTTCCCAATCGGGGAACGGTCCGTAACTTTTTATCGTTTCTGCAGCAGTTCGTAAGCGCCGAGCAGCATCTGCGCGGCCTCCGCGCGCGTGAGCGTGGCGGCCGCGTCGTGCCCGTCCGGGTAGATGCCGCAGGATGTCAGACTTGACACGGCGGCGCACGCCCAGTCGGGGATGTGGCTGCTCTCGAGCGCGGCGGCAGGGGAGGGGCTGAGGAAGCTGCTGAGCATGACGGCGGCCTCGGCGGCGGTGATGCCGCGCTGCGCGGCAAAGACGACGGACGTACCGTCCGCATAGCCGCAGACATTGCCGTTCATGAGCGCGGTTGCCACATAGGTCTTGGCCCATGCGGGGATCTGCGCGTCGTCGCCAAAGCCGGTCGAGAGCACGCCCTGGAGCGTCTCCGTGCCGGTCAGGCGCGTACACATGGCGAGAAATTCATCGCGCGGCATGGCGCTGTCCGGGTCGAAGAGATACTGCCCGCCAACCTGCCGGCCGACATACAGTCCCTGTTCGGCGAGCATGACGGCGGCGTATTCCTCCGGCCGTCCGGCCATGTCGCTGTACGTGACGTCCGGCTTCTGCTTCTTGATCGAGATGATGACGGTCGCCTCCTGCGACTCGTTGCCGCTGCTGTCGGCGGCGCGGAAGCCAAAGTAGTCGCGCCCGCGCTTGCCGTCGGCCGGTGTATAGACGAATGTGCCGCTGTCGGTGAGCGTCACGGTACCTTTGACGGGATCGGTCGTGATACGGAACGTGAGCGGGCTGCCGTCGGGCGCGTTGGCGCTGAGCGTGCCGCCGATGGACGTGTTGCGAAACGTGGTCAGCTCCAGATTTTGCGCGACCGGCGCGGTGTCCGCCGTTTCCTGCCCGGCGTGACCCGCCGGAATGAGCGCGGTACAGAGTGCGAGGGCACACACGACCGCAAGAATTTTCTGCTTCATATTGCAAAACCTCCGTGCAAATGTAGGTTGCTCCTAGTTTGCACGGAGGTGGTGGAAATATGCGTTTGCGGCTTACTCGGTGCGCAGGGCGACGACCGGATCTTTCTTGGCCGCCATGCCCGACGGGATGAGGCCGGCGATGAACGTCAGCGTCATGCTGATGAGGATCAGCAGGATCGCGCCGAGTACCGGCAGGATCGCGCTGAGCGTCGGCAGGCCGGTCAGATGGTGGACAACGAGGTTGATGGGGATGAGCAAGATGAGCGTACACAAGATGCCCATGACGCCGGATGTGAAGCCTTCGATGAGCGTTTCTGCGTTGAACACGCGCGAGATGTCCTGCTTGCTCGCGCCGATGGAGCGCAGGATGCCGATCTCCTTCGTGCGTTCGAGCACGGAGATGTAGGTGATAATGCCGATCATGATCGACGACACGATCAGTGAGATGGCCACAAAGCCGATGAGCACGTAGCTGATGGCATTGATGATCGTCGTGATGCTGCTCATGAGCAGGCCGACATAGTCGGTATAGCTGATCTGGTCGTCCTCGGCGGCGTCTTTGTTATACGCCTCGATGCAGTCGGAGATGCGGTCTTTGTTCTCAAAGCTCGAGGCATAGATGTTGATGGCGGACGGGGAGTCCTTGTCGACGTAGCCGAGCTTTTTGAGGTTGTTGCTGTAAGTCGAGCCGCTGGCGGACGAGACGACGTAGTTATCGTACACATCCGCATATTGGCTGCGGCTGATGCCCTTGGTGTTGATGGCCGCGACGAGCTCCTGCGATGTCATGCCGTTGTAGGACTGGACGATCTTCTGCTGTATCTGCATGGAGAGCATCGCGCGCAGGTACGGCCGGAAAAAGCGCGTGAACGTCTCGTCGTCCATGGCGTCGATCATTTCCTTCATCTGCTGGGCGTTTTTCCCGCTGGCTTCAAAGACGCCGTTGTCGGCCATCTCCTTGGCGTCGTCGCGGGTGAAGCTTTCCATGGTCTGTGTGAGCGCGGCATCGAGCGTGGTGTCGTCCGGCGTGGTCATGTATTTGCGGTAGATGCTTGCGCGGTCATCCATGCTCAGCTTGTTCAGATAGGCCTGCGCGGCGGCGACTTTCTGGTCGGTGGTCGCGGTCGCGGCGTTCGGGAAGGCGGAGCCGGTGAACACGTCCACGTCCGGGTTCGAGAGCTGCTTCTGGATGACCTCGGTGTTGTCGGCGAGATCGATGGCGTAGTCCGTCAGGGCGGAGGTGTAGCCGATGGAACCGTAGGTGTCGCCGGTCACGCTGCCCTTGGCCGGGCGCACGATGCCGACGATCTTGAGCTGCACGCCGACGGAATCGTCGTTGTAGAGCTGGCGCAGGCCGTCGGCCGTCTGGCGGATGTCCGTGTAGCCGGAGCCGCTGGCGACGTAGCCCTCGGACGGGAGAATGAGCTTGAAGGTGCGGTTGCACAGATCGGCATAGCTCCAACTGTTTTGCGTGGTGTCGATCTGCTGTTTGCTCATGGACTGCATCATGGCGCTGCTGATATCGTCCATGCTCTCGAGACCGAGCGCGTAGAGCGTGAGGTCGGAAATCTCGTTGTTCTTGTCCACGACGAGCACGACCTCGTTGTAATTTTGCGGCCAGGAGCCGTAGATCACATCGTACTGGTTCTGGGTCGAGGGGCTCACGAGCTCACCGTCCTCGCCGGCGAGCAGCTCCTGCCAGGCGTTAAAGCTCGAATAGAAGCCGCTCATGGAGTCAAAGTAAGACGAGTAGTCGCCGCCGTACATGGACTTCATGACGTTTTGCAGCAGCTCGGTCGTGTCGGACTTGACGACGGTACCGTTGGGATCCTCCGTATACACGGCAAAGCCCATGTCATACGTGTACTGGATGCCGCTGATGTAGTCGTGGATCTTGCTGTCGGGGTTGTCGAGATATTTTTTGAACTCCGGCAGATTGTTCGACTGCCCCGTGGCGCTGCTGACCATGGAGTTGAGCATGCTGTACAGGACGGTGTTGGCATAGACCTTGTCCTGATCGTGCGCCGTCTTGTCATCGTCTTTGGCGCCGGACATGGCCGAGAGCATCCCAGACATATCCACCGGATTGGCCTCGATCGTCAGCGGGTAAGACGAGAGCGTCTGCTCCTGCACGGTGTCGATATACGACTGGAAGCCGTGCGAGAGCGAGAGAATGAGTGCGATGCCGATGATGCCGATGGAGCCGGCGAAGGCCGTGAGCAGCGTGCGCGCCTTTTTTGTCATGAGGTTGTGCAGCGACAGGCTCAGCGCGGTCGCAAAGCTCATGGACGTGTGCTCCTTGACCTTGACGGTCACGGGGGCGGACGTCTCCGATTCCGTGCACGGATTGTCGTCGCCGACGATTTTGCCGTCGAGCAGGCGCACGGTGCGCGTGGCGTATTTCGATGCCAGCTCCGGGTTGTGCGTGACCATGATGATGAGCTTATCTTTTGCGATCTCCTGCAGCAGATTCATGATCTGCACGCTCGTCTCGCTGTCGAGCGCGCCGGTCGGCTCGTCGGCGAGCAGAATGTCGGGGTTGTTGACGATGGCGCGCGCGATGGCCACGCGCTGCATCTGGCCGCCGGACATCTGGTTCGGTGCCTTGTCGAGCTGGTCGCCGAGACCGACCTTTTCCAGCGCCTCGACGGCGCGGGCACGCCGCTCCTCGCCGGAGACGCCCGAGAGCGTCAGCGCAAGCTCCACGTTCGCCAGCACGCTTTGGTGCGGGATGAGGTTGTAGCTCTGAAAGACGAAACCGATGGAGTGGTTGCGGTACGTGTCCCAGTCGCGGTCATCGTATTCCTTCGTGGAGCGGCCGTTGATGATGAGGTCGCCGGAGGTGTAGCGGTCCAGGCCGCCGATGATGTTCAGCAGCGTGGTCTTGCCGCAGCCGGACTGGCCCAGGATCGCCACAAATTCGTTCTCGCGGAAGGCGATGTCGATGCCTTTGAGCGCCTGGACCTGCGTCGTGCCGGCCTCATAGACCTTGGTGATGTTTTTCAGTTCCAGCATGGTGGGATGCTCCTTTATGGATATGCCGCGCAGCAGCGCGGCTTCAGATACTAATTAAAAAAGTATTAGGACATAATGATAAGCGCCGCACCGCCATCCGTCAAGCGGTAAGGCGGCGGTTTTGTAGAATTTTTTACTGTTTATTCACAAATAAACATTGCGGAATTTCCTCGGCTTTTCTGTTGCAACACGGGGAAATGTCTGCTATAATAATTGGCTACCCGGATAACAGTTCCGAACATAATAAATGGAGAGCATAGAATATGAAAATTGTGATTGTGGGTGCCGGCCGCGTGGGATATGCCATTGCAGAGCAGCTCCTGACAGAAGGGCACGATATCACCGTCGTCGAGAGCGACCCGGAGCGCGCGGCGGATATCTCCTCCACGCTGGACGTGATCGTGGTCGAGGGGCGTGCCAACGTCGATCAGCTTCGCATCGCAAACGTTGCGGACGCAGACCTGCTCATCGCTGCGACGACCTCGGACGAGACAAACCTCATTAGCTGCATGGTCGGGCGCAAGCTCGGCGCCACGCACACGATCGCGCGCGTGCGCGACGAGGAGTATTATCAGGATGTGGCGCTGCTGCAGGACGAGCTGGGGCTGAGCCTGTCGATCAATCCCGAGCGCACCTCCGCCAAGGAGATCTCGCGCACACTGCGTTTCCCGGCCGCCACGAAGGTCGAGCCGTTTGCAAACGGCCTTGTGGAGCTTGTGGAGTTCAAGCTGCGCGCGGGCAGCAAGCTCGACGGCCTGCGCCTGAATGATTTCCGCGGCCGTTACAGTGATGGTATCCTCATCTGCGCCGTGGAGCGCGCGGGCAGCGTCACGATCCCGAACGGCGATTTTGTGCTCGCCGCCGGGGACTATGTCACCGTGGTCGGCGCGCCGCACGAGCTGCACGAGCTGTTTCGCAAGATCGGCGAGTTCCGCCACGAGGCCGAGAGCGTCATCATCATCGGCGGCGGCCGCATCGCCGAGCGGCTGGCGCTGGAGCTGGCGCGCATGCACATCCACTCGACGATCATCGAGCGCGACCCGGCGCGCTGCCGCGTCATGAAAACGCTCCTGCCGGAGGCGACCATCATCTGCGCCGACGGCACGAAGCCGGACGTCCTGCACGAGGAGGGACTGGCGGAGGCGGATGCCCTTGTCACGCTCACGGAGTCGGACGAAACCAACCTCATCATTTCCTCCTTTGCCCATCACGAGAAGGTGCCGAAGATCGTCACGAAAGTGGATGAGGATAACTTCATCCAGCTTGCCGAGTCGTATGGCCTGACAACGATCATCCAGCCGGCGGACGTGACGGCCGGCCGCATCGTGGAGTACGTCCGCTGGATGCAGAACTCCGCGCACAGCAGCGGCGTGGAGACGCTGCGCATGGTGGCCGACGGGCAGGCCGAGGCGCTGGAGTTCATCGTGCGCGCCGAGAGCCAGTTCCTTGACGTGCCGCTCAAAGCGCTCAAGCTCAAGGACTCCGTGCTCGTTGCGTCCATTATCCGCCGCGGCAAGTGCCGCGTCCCGTCCGGCAACGATGCCATCGAGCTCGGCGACCGCGTGGTCGTCGTCACCACCAACCATGGTATGCACGAGCTGAAGGACATTCTGAAATAATTGCAAGGAAAACAGCCGCCGCTTCCCGTTCGGAAGCGGCGGCTTTGCTGTATTTTATTCCGGGCGGCGGAAGATGACGACCTGCGCCGGCGTGTCCGGCGTGAGCATCATGCGGTTGGTGTCATAGCGCCGGACATCGGCACCGCTGCCCTCGAAAATGCCGGTGAACTCTTCCGGGGCGCGCAGGCGGTGGTTGCTGTGGCCGGGTGCCTGGAAGTGCATCGGGATGATGACGCGCGGCCGGAGCTGTTCACAGAGGTAGTGGGCGGTGTCCGGCTCGATCGTGTAGATGCCGCCGACGGGGATCATGATCGCGTCGAGCCCCGCAAGCTGCGCGAGCTGCTCGGGCGTAGGCTTGGCGCCGAGATCGCCCAGGTGCGCCACGCGCATGCCCTCAGCGGCGAAAATGCGCACGGTGTTCATGCCGCGCAGGCGGCCGCGCATGATATCGTGGTACGTCTCCAGCTCCGTCACGGAAAACGGGTTCGGCTTGCCGGTGTTGCGCAGCGTAACGCCCTCGCGGAAGTTGTGGTCGCGGTCCTCGTGGCTGACGTATACGGCGTCTGCCGTCAGCCGCACGTGGGGATAGGCGGTGCCGACGCTGGTGTCCTGAAACGGATCGATGACGGCGCTGTAACCGCCGGAGACCAGCTCAAAGCAGGAATGGCCATGCCAGATGATATCCATAAGACGCACCTCGATCGTCGAATTTTTCTTTATTTTACTTCCGCACCCTGGGATTGTCAATATCTGCGCAAGCATGCGCGACCCTTGTTTCCCGGGGAAAAATGTGTTAAAATCAAACGCTATGAATACAACTATGACTTTTGAACAACGCTATGTGCAGGCGCGCAGACGCTTCATCGAGGCGGACTTTGCAAACCTGAACGATATGCAGAGAAAAGCGGTCCTGGCCACGGAAGGCCCACTGCTGCTGCTGGCCGGCGCCGGTAGCGGTAAAACTACGGTGCTCATCCACCGGATCGCAAATCTCATTCAGTACGGCCGCGGCTCCGACACCGACGAGGTGCCGGAAACCGCGACGGAAGCCGATCTTGCGCTGCTCGAGCGCACGGATCTGACGCCGGACGAGCGCCGGCGCGCGCAGTGGGCGGCGGCGCTCGCCCCGGTCGAGCCGTGGCGCATCATCGCCATCACGTTCACGAACAAGGCGGCCGACGAGCTCAAGGATCGCATCGAGCGGATGCTCGGCCCCGAGGCCGCGGCGGATATCTGGGCCTCGACGTTCCACTCCGCGTGTGTGCGCATCCTGCGGCGGGATGCCGACAAGCTCGGCTATCCCAACAGCTTCACGATCTATGACACGTCGGACAGTCAGGCCGTCGTCAAGCGCATCCTCAAGGACATGGATCTTGACGAGAAGGCGTTCCCGTATCGCGCCGTGCTCACGGAGATCAGCCGCGCCAAGGACTCCGGCATTACGCCCGAGCAGTATCTTGCGCGCGCGCAGGCCACGCACAATCCGCGCAGCATCCGCATCGGCGAGGTGTATCAGACCTACTGGCAGCGCCTGTTTTCCGCCGGGGCAATGGATTTTGACGACCTGATCTACAATACCGTCCGTCTGCTCGACGAGCATGAGGACGTGCGCGAGCACTGGCAGCGCCGCTTCCGCTATGTGCTCATCGACGAGTATCAGGACACGAACAATCTCCAGTACCAGCTCGCGGCGCTGCTGGCTGACGGTTGGGGCAATATCTGCGTCGTCGGCGACGATGACCAGAGCATCTACAAGTTCCGCGGTGCGACGATCGAGAACATTCTCAACTTTGAAAAGCAGTACAAAAACGCGCGCACCATCCGCCTTGAGCAGAACTACCGCAGCACCGGCCGCATTCTCGACGCGGCCAACCACGTCATTGCCAACAACACCGGGCGCAAGGGCAAGACGCTCTGGACGAAGGCCGATGCCGGCGACCCGCTCACGCTCTACTGCGCCACGAACGAAAACGACGAGGCGCGCTATGTGGCTACGAAGATCATGGATGATTTCGGCCGCGGCATGAACTTCCGCGACCACGCCGTGCTCTACCGCATGAACGCGCAGAGCAACCAGCTCGAATATGCCTTCAAGCGCAACGGTATCCCGTACCGCATCATCGGCGGCACGCGCTTTTTTGACCGCGCGGAGGTCAAGGACATGCTGGCATATCTGTGCGTCATCCAGACGCCGGGTGATGACCTGCGCCTGACGCGCATCATCAATACGCCTGCTCGCGGCATCGGCGCGCGCACGGTCGAGACGGCTGCACAGCTCGCGCACGAGCAGCAGACGAGCCTGTTTGACATCATCCGCCACGCGGACGCCTACCCCGAGCTGCAGCGCAGCCAGATGCGTCTGCGTCAGTTCGCTATCCTGATCGAGGAGCTGCAGGCCGCGGCCAAAAGCACGCCGCCGGACGAGCTCTATGATCTCGTCGTGGAGCGCAGCGGCTATGTCCGCGCCCTCGAGGAAAAGAACACGGCCGAGGACGCCGCGCGCATCGAAAACGTGCAGGAGCTCAAGACGAACATCATCGCCTTCGCCAAGGAGGCCGATAACCCCACGCTCGCGGGCTTTCTCGACGAGGTCGCGCTCTATACCGACCTCGATAACTACGACCAGTCCATGGACTGCGTCACGCTCATGACCATGCACGCGGCCAAGGGTCTGGAGTTTCCGACGGTGTTCATCGTCGGCTGCGAGGAGGGCATTTTCCCCGGCCTGCGCTGCATCGGCGAACCGGACGAGATGGAGGAGGAGCGCCGTCTCTGCTACGTCGCGCTCACCCGCGCGCGCGAGCACCTGATCCTCACGTGCGCCCGGCAGCGCATGCTCTTTGGCCGCACGACGGCCAACCGCGTCTCCCGCTTCGTCGAGGAGATCCCGGACGAGGACATCCAGAAGCTGAACGTCCCGCGCGGCTACGGCTATTCCGAGCCCGGCCGCGACCAGCAGCAGTATCCGCCGCGCCAGAGCGCGCCGCGCACCTATACGGTCCCGGCACCGGAGCCGCGGCGCAGGCCGCCTGTGCGCCCCGCACCGCCCGCAGCAAAGCCGGCGGCCAAAGCCGCACCGGCCTTCGCCGTCGGCGACCGGGTCACGCACCGCGCGTTCGGTTCCGGTGTCGTCACGAAGATCCAGCCCATGGGCGGCGATGCGCTGCTCGAGGTGGAATTTGAGACTGCCGGCACCAAGCGCCTCATGATGCGTGCGGCCGGCCAGTTTATGAAAAAGGAACCCTGATCTCTATGCCTGATCCCGGCGCAAGCCGCACCCATACCCGCATCGGCCGCCTGGCGCTGATCGCCACGACGCTCCTCTGGGGCAGCTCGTTTACGATCATGAAGGACGCGCTTACCACCGTCCCCACACTGTGGCTGCTGGCCACCCGCTTTTCCGGCGCGGCCATGCTCATGGTGCTCATCGGCATCCGGAGCCTGCGCCGGCTCGACCGCGGCTATCTGGCCGGCGGTGCGTGCATGGGTGCGTGTCTGTATCTGGCCTATACCGTTCAGACCTTCGGCCTCGTGTACACCACGCCGGGAAGAAACGCCTTTCTCGCGGCGACGTATTGCGTGTTTGTGCCGTTTTTCTGGTGGCTGGTCAGCAAGCGGCGGCCGGATCGGTATCATTTTCTCGCGGCGCTCTTTTGCCTGAGCGGCATGGGGCTCGTATCCCTGCAGAGCGACCTGCGCATCGGCCTCGGCGAGGGGCTGACGATCCTCAGCGGTGTATTTTATGCCCTGCATATCATCGCCACCGCCAGCGCGGCCGAGGGGCGCAGCCCGGTGCTGCTCTCACTCGTGCAGTTTGCCGTTGCGGCGGCGCTGAGCTGGGTCACGGCGCCGTTTTCCGCGCCCGCGCCGGAGGAGATTTCCGCGGACGTGTGGCTGCGTCTTGGCTATTTGTGTGTCATGTGCACCGGCCTGTGTTTCCTGCTCCAGACGTTCGGGCAGAAATATACCCCGCCGGCGACGGCGGCGCTGCTGCTCACACTCGAGAGCGTGTTCGGCACGCTGTTTTCCGTTGCGTTTTATCACGAGCATCTCGAGCCGCGCGTGATCGCCGGCTTCGTGCTGATCCTCGCTGCTATCGTCATCTCGGAGACGAAGCTGAAATTTCTGCGCCGCAGGACGGCATAAAAAATCCGCCGGAGGTCATCCGGCGGATTTTTCAGCCCAGAAGCTGCTGAAGCTGTGCGGTGTCGGCGGCAAATTGCTGCGCGCCGGCGCGCTCGAGCACGTCCCGGTCGCGGAAGCCCCACAGCACGCTAATGCACGGCAGGTCTGCCGCGCGCGCCGTGGCGATGTCCACCTCGGAATCGCCGACAAAGACCGTCCCGGCAGGATCGGCGCCGAGCTTTTTCATGGCGGCCAGCAGCATGTCGGGCGCCGGCTTGCGCCGGATGTCGGCCGTTTCACCGACGGCGACGCCAACCGCGTCGGCGAAGAAATCCGCCCGCAGCGCGCGCACGGCCTCGTCCGGCTTGTTGGACACGATGGCGAGCTTGCGCCCCTGCGCGTGCAGGTCGCGCAGCAGCGCGGCCACGCCGGGGTAGGGGGCGGTCTCGATGCGGCAGTGGGCGGCATAGTCGGCGTTGTATTCGGCCAGCAGCGTCTCAAACAGCGCGCTGTCCGTGCCCTCCGGGACGGACAGCTCCATGAGCCGCCGCGCGCCGTTGCCGAGCGCGGCACGCATCTGCTGCCGCGTGCGCTGCGGCAGGCCGTGGCGCGTGAGCGTGCGGTTCATGGCGGCAGTCAGGTCGCCGAGCGTGTCGAGCAGCGTGCCGTCGAGGTCGAATAGTACGGATGTGTAGTGCATAAACATATCTCCTTTGTTCTGGCTCACTTATAGCGCATTTTGCGCACGCTGTCAACCAAAAAACAAGTTGACATCCGCTGCCGAATATGCTACTATAATGCAGCGCGCTGGCCGCGCGCCCATATTGGAATGGAATTCGGCTTGGAGAAGTACCCAAGTGGCCGAAGGGGCTCCCCTGCTAAGGGAGTAGGCTGTGATAAGCGGCGCGAGGGTTCAAATCCCTCCTTCTCCGCCAAAGACAAGACGCCGATCATCGGCGTCTTGTTTCTCTATCTGCATATCCGGAGAGTTACCGAAGCGGTCATAACGGGGCGGTCTTGAAAACCGTTAGGCGGCAACGCCACAGGGGTTCGAATCCCTTACTCTCCGCCACGTCGGAGCGAAGTCCGCTCCGCGCAAAAACCGACAGTTCGTTAGAGCTGTCGGTTTTTTTCGTCTGCGCGCCCTTGCTCCTCCTTTCCAACTTGAACCCGCCTCGCTGGGCTTCAAGTTGGTTTTCGTTACGACCTCAAAATTGACCGACTGAACCACATCGCCGCGGGCGCATATCGTCCGCGGCGATTTTTTATGCTTTCATTTGTCAGCCTTCTTTTCTCGTGCTATACTGCTCCACGCTTCAAACAAACGCCCGGAGGAAACGAACATGGTCGTTGTGTGGATCGTCTTGATCCATCTTATTTTCATTCTGGCTGCGTCGTATGTGTGCTACCGGCTCTGCTTTTCCGTCCCCAAACAGACGCAGGCGGATCTTTTCCGCCTGCCGGATACGGAGCAGTATGCCCCCTATAAGGAATCCATGGCGCAGATGGTCAAGGCCACGCTCGCGCTTCCGTATGAGGACGTCTGGATCACGTTCGACGACGGGCTGCGCCTGCACGGAAAATATTACGCCGGCCGGGCGCACCGGTGCAGATCATGATGCACGGCTATAAAAGCGGCGCGGAGCGGGACTTCTGCGGTGGCCTGCAGGTCGCGGTGCACGATGGGTTCAACGTACTGCTCGTCGATCAGCGTGCGCACGGGAAAAGCGAGGGCAGGTGCCTTACGTTCGGTATTCAGGAGCGCTATGACTGCCGCGCGTGGGTGGACTACGCCGTCGGGCGCTTCGGCGCGGACACGAAGATCTTGCTGTACGGCGTGTCGATGGGCGCGGCAACGGTGCTGATGGCCGGTGGCCTGGATCTGCCGCGCAATGTCGTCGGTATTGTGGCCGACTGCGGGTACAGTTCGCCCGCCGCGATCATTCAGAAAGTCATCCGCGACCAGCATCTTCCCGTTTTCCCGGTCTACCAGTTGATTCGCCTGGGCGGCAAGCTGTTCAGCGGTTTTGATCTGGCGTCCGCCACGGTCACGGATGCGCTGGCGCGCTGCGATATTCCTGTGCTTCTGATCCACGGCGGTGATGACCGCTTTGTCCCCTGCGACATGGGGCGCGAAAACTATGCACACTGCGCATCACCCAATAAGCATCTGCTGATCGTTCCGGGCGCGGGACATGGTCTGAGCTATATGCTGGACAAAAAAGCGTACCTGAATGCGCTGGAGTCATTTCTCCGGTCTGTCCTGTGTTGACATCTGCATATCTGCAAAAACAGCCGCACCGCGGCTCACGGTGCGGCTATTTTTAATATGTATGACTTCGTTTCTCCGGTTTTGAGCCTCAGTCCTGACGTGCAAGGCCGGTACGTTGTAAAAACACGCCCTGTCTGACCAGTGGGGGGACAGAGGGTTCAAATCCCTCCTTCTCATGATATTCCATGAGTTTGTATTACAGGGAATCATATTGCTTGCTCCGGAAGCGACCTTCCGGATTGATGAATGATGAACGTATAGGTTTGTACATCATGCAGTTATTAGTATGTTTGCTGAGAAAATGGTATATTCTCTTTGAAATTGTAACACTTATTCCTCGGAATGGCAATGGTTTTCGTGGGCAAAATTTACTTTTCTGCCAAGGAAAAACCTATGCTTATTTGCACGGCGAAAAACAATACATGTCAGTTCTGGCTGAGGATGGTATAAATACGGATAAACGAAAGGAAGAGGAAATGAGGAAACATAGTTTTGCGCTGATGCTCATACTTGCGATGGTTTTTGCTTGTTTGGCCGGCTGTTCGTCAAAGGCAAGCGACCCCTATGCGGCCGCGTGCAAAAACGGGTACACAGGTACAAAAGAGGAATGGGTGGCTGCATTTGTTGGAGAGGAGATTGGTCAGGACAGAAATGAGCAGTCTGCTTTTGCGTTGGCGTGCAGCAAAGGATATAAGGAGAGTTACAACACCTGGATGAAGGACACGACCGGGTATGCTCCAACATCCGACGACCAGACGGCTTACGAGCTGGCGTGCGCAAATGGGTATAATGGCAGTTTAACAGAGTGGCTCACAAGTATTTGCCCCGAGGCGGACAAGCTGGGAATTTCCGATGATCCAAAAAGCAAGACAGACTATGAGTATGCGTGCGAATACGGATTTGAGGGAAGCTTCATCGAATGGCTTGTGTCTCTCGTGAGCGACCAGAATTCATAAGTGTTGCAGCTTATAAACAATATAAAAGAAAAGGAGAACTATATGAAAAGAGGCGCGAACGGATGGCGCAGCTTCCTGGCACTGCTGATGGTTTTTGCAATTTGCTTTTCACTTGGTGTGACGGCATATGCAAAATCGGCGGCAGACTTTGAAGACATTGCTGCCGATGCATGGTATTACGACTATGTAGTAGATGTTGTAGAGTCAAACATATTCGGCGGGGTTGATGCGACACATTTTTCTCCGGACACGGAAATGCAGCGCGGGATGCTCGTTGCGGTCTTGTGGAGAATGGAAGGGAGCCCTACCGGGTACACAAATTCGTTTGCAGATGTCAGTAAAAACAGCTATTACTATAATGCTGTTTCGTGGGCAAGTGCGAGCGGTTTTGTTGGCGGCTATTCTCCGGAGAAATTCTGTCCAACGGCTGTGATCACCAGAGCACAACTTGCCGCAATCCTTTACAAGTACCTGGGCAATGAATCTGGCGCAAACGGCGACCTTTCGGCCTATGAGGATGCGGATTCCATTCCGCAGTATGCGGTCGATTCTATGAAGTGGGGCGTCAGTGAAGGACTGTTTGTTAATTGTACAAATGCACTCCGCCCCAATGACGGGGCAACAAGAGCTGAAGTGGCTGCATGCCTGTCGATCCTCAAGGATAAGTACAATATCCATCCGGGCGGCAATGTGGGCTCGGACGGGAAATCTGCCTATGAGCTTGCAGTGGAAAATGGCTACACCGGTACTGTTCAGGAATGGCTCGCATCGCTTGCCGGTAAAGACGGCAAAGACGGCGCCGATGGGAAATCAGCATACGAACTTGCGGTCGAAAACGGCTATATGGGCACTGAAGTCGAATGGCTGAGATCTCTTGCGGGCACCAACGGTAAGTCCGCCTATGAACTTGCGGCCGAAAACGGCTATACGGGCACCGAGGTGGAATGGCTTGCTTCGCTGGTGGGTGAGGCCGGCGAAGATGGCGCAAATGGCAGTTCGGCATATGAGCTCGCGGTTGCAAATGGTTATAAGGGTACCGAAACTGAGTGGCTTGCAAGCCTGATCGGTCCTACCGGCGCAAAGGGCGCTGATGGGAAAGACGGCGCAAATGGCAGCTCGGCATATGAGCTCGCAGTTGCAAATGGCTATAATGGCAGCCTTGCTGCTTGGCTTGATTCGCTTGTTGGCGCAAAGGGAGCCGACGGCAAGGACGGCACGGATGGTAAAGACGGTGCGTCCGCTTATGAACTGGCAGTAGCCAATGGCTTTGAGGGAACTGTGGCGGAATGGCTCGTGAGTCTGACCGGCGCTGACGGGAAAGACGGAATAAATGGTGCAGATGGCAAGTCTGCCTATGAGCTCGCGGTCGACAATGGTTTTGAGGGAACCGTTCAGGAGTGGCTCCTTTCGCTGGTCGGAAAAGACGGCGTCGATGGTAAGGACGGTGCCAACGGCAAGAATGGTGCCGATGGTAAGGACGGTGCCGATGGTAAAAATGGTGTTGACGGCAAGGATGGCGCCGACGGCAAGTCCGCCTATGAGCTTGCGGTCGAAAATGGCTACGAAGGCACTGTGCAGGAGTGGCTCGCATCCCTGGCGAGCGGAGAAGGCGCAAACGGGCAATCCGCCTATGAAATCGCTGTAAAGAATGGTTATAAAGGAACGGAAACCGAATGGCTGAAGTCTCTTGCGGGTGAGAATGGCAAATCCGCATATGAGATTGCCGTGGCAAACGGCTATACCGGAACGGAGCTGGAATGGCTTGCGTCCCTTGTGGGCGAAGCTGGCACGAACGGGAAAGACGGCGCGTCTGCTTATGAGCTTGCGGTGGCAAACGGCTACCAGGGTACCGAGCACGACTGGCTGGCGTCTCTTGTTGGACCGCGTGGTGCTGAAGGCGCAAATGGCGCATCTGCATACGATCTGGCTGTCATTCAGGGCTACGAAGGCGATCTTGCCTCCTGGCTTAACTCGCTTGTTGGCGCAAAGGGCGCCGATGGAGAAGATGGTGCATCTGCATATGCAGTTGCAGTGGCAAACGGCTTCCAGGGAACGGAAGCAGAATGGCTGGTGAGCCTTGTCGGCCAGGATGGCATCAACGGTGTTGACGGCAAAGACGGTAGCGATGGCAAATCCGCCTATGAGCTTGCGGTCGAAAATGGTTACAAAGGCACTGTGCAGCAGTGGCTCGCATCGCTCATCGGCGCGAAGGGTGCCGATGGCAAGAACGGTGCGGACGGTAAAAATGGCGCGGATGGTAAGTCTGCCTATGAACTCGCCGTGGAAAACGGCTATGAAGGCACGGTGCAGGAATGGCTTGCTTCTCTGGCGAGCGGCGAGGGGGCAGACGGTAAGTCTGCGTATGAACTTGCAGTCAAAAACGGCTATACCGGCACAGAAGTCGAGTGGCTCCGCTCTCTTGCCGGCGCAAATGGCAAATCTGCATATGAGATCGCGGTAGCAAACGGCTATGAGGGTACGGAGCTTGAATGGCTCGCTTCTCTGGTCGGCGAGGCCGGCGCGAACGGTAAGTCGGCCTATGAGATTGCCGTGGCAAATGGTTATACCGGCACGGAAAAGGAATGGCTGGAAACGCTCATCGGTCCCACCGGCGCAAAGGGCGCTGACGGCAAAAACGGCGCCGACGGCAAGTCGGCCTATGAGCTTGCCGTGGCAAATGGCTACAAAGGCGATCTCGCATCGTGGCTCGATACGCTTGTAGGCGAGAATGGTGTTGACGGTAAGGATGGCGCATCTGCCTATCAGCTCGCGGTCGAGAACGGCTTCAAGGGTACAGTCACTGAATGGCTGGCAAGTCTTGTCGGCGCAAATGGTGCGGACGGCAAATCTGCCTATGAACTTGCAGTAGCAAAAGGCTATACCGGAACGGTAAATGAATGGCTGGATAGTCTTGTTGGCGCAAAGGGTGCAGATGGAAAGTCCGCTTATGAGCTGGCAAAGGAGAATGGCTATACCGGCACGGAACAGGAGTGGATCCGTTCACTCAAGGGCGACAAGGGTGATAAAGGCGACAAGGGCGATAAAGGTGTTGGCATCGCCAATGCGTACATCGACAGCAATTGCCACCTGATTCTGGTCCTCACGGATGGTACCAAGATTGATGCAGGCAGCGTTGCGTCCAATACGCCTTCTGAGACAACCTATACGGTCGTTTTCCGTGATTATGATGGAACCGTGCTCAAAACGGAGACAGTGAAATCCGGTGCATCGGCGACTGCGCCTGCAGCCCCCTCCCGGGCGGGTTACACGTTTGACGGTTGGGATCACGATTTCAGCAGTGTCACCTCTAATTTGGTCGTAACCGCTGTGTATGTTAAAGCTGGCGTGGCAACCTTCTCGGTCAAGAATGTTACCGCGAGCGCCGGAGAGACCATCCAGGTTCCCGTAGTCATTAAGAACAATCCTGGCATCGCCGGCGCGAAGCTCACGCTGTCTTTTGATTCAAATCTTACGCTCATTAACTCGGCAAATGGAGAGGCGTTCTCCGTGCTTACATACATGCGCCCCGGAAAATATGTAAGCCCCTGCAATTTCACATGGGATTCTGAGAGCGGAATGGCGACCGGAAATGGTACTGTTGTGCTCCTGACCTTTACGGTTTCCGACAGCGTGAAATCCGGTGACAGTCTCTTTATCAACTGCACGTACCGTTATGGCGACATCTTTGATGAGGATGCAAACGATATCGAGTGTGAAATGGTGGGCGGAACCGTTACAATTAAGTAAAAATATACCCCCCAGAAAGTTAAAATCATAGTTGATACAATTGACGCAAAAGGAGAAGACAATGAAAAAGATAATATCATTGATCTTGGCAATCCTGATGGTCGTATTGCTGATTCCGGGGAGCATGTTTGTGCCGGCGTTTGCCGCCGGCACAGATGCGCCGACTCTGTCCGTGGAAGAATCATGGGGAGAACCGGGCGGGACAATGAACATCTATGTTAAGGTCAAGAATAATCCCGGCATTGCGGGCGCAAAGATTACCGTGAACTATGACTCGAATCTCACGCTTACGGATGCGAAAGGCGGAGATGCGTTTTCGGCGCTTGACTTTATGCGGCCTGGCGTTTATACGAGCCCTTGCAATTTCACATGGGACTCGGAAAATACGCAGGTTGACCAGGACGGAACACTGCTTGTGCTGACGTTCCAGATGTCCGAGGATGCAACAGTCGGTGAAAAATTGCCTGTTAAAATCAGTTACAGATACGGCGATATTTATGATACCCAAGATCAATCGCTGAACTTTGCGGTTGAAAACGGTTCGGTTATGGTCATTGATTATACGCCGGGCGATGTTACTGGTGACAAGATCGTAAATAGTAAGGACGTCATGATGCTCAGACGTTATATTGCCGGCGGTTATGGCGTTACGATCAACGAATTGGCTGCCGATGTAAACGATGACGGTGTGATCAACGGCAAAGACGTAATGCGTATTCGGAAGTACATTGCCGGCGGGTATGACGACATTGTGCTGAAACCCTCGACGCCCAAGTGCGCACATGAGCTGACTGCAACGGAAGCAAAGGCCGCGACGGCAACATCGGATGGTAATATCGCCTATTGGCATTGCAGTAAGTGTGGCAAATACTTTGCTGATGAGAATGCCAAAACGGAGATAACACTTGCCGATACCGTCATCCCCAAAGCAACGAACCTTGTCATATACGATCTGAACAATGAATATATTAAAACGCTTGGCGTTGATCTGGAACCGCAGGAGTATTCTCCGCAGACCGGCTTAACACTGGAAGCGTATAATGTTGTGGACGGCTATACGTTCGATGGCTGGTTTGACGGCCCGGGCAGTAATGCAAAGCAGGTCACTAAGATCGAAAAGGGTACGACTGGCAGCGTTACCGTCTATGCGCACTGGACCGAGAAAGAGTATAGCATCACTTACGCGGTGTACCAGACGCCGCTGGAATCGATCGATTCGGAAAAATACACCAAGTACACAGTCAGTAAGGGCCTGCCGGATCTTCCGAACCCGACGGTTTATAACTATATTTTCGTCGGCTGGTACGATGAAAACGGTCAGGAAGTTACAAGTATTCCTGTTGGCACGACCGGCAATATTACACTGAAAGCGTGCTGGACAAGCAAGCGGAATCTTGCGCAGCCGGTTTCCAAGCTGTCAGATCCGATCGTATGCACGGATACCAAAAACGGAGTGCTGTATTTTGCATATGAGCTTGGCACAATAGAAAATGTTCCGCTGAGCGAGATCTGGTCAGTGAATGCGGTTTCGAACCTGGCACAGAAAAAATCGGAAACGGTAACTACTACGCTTTCTGAAACACGCGCGGATGAGATCGTGAAGGCAGTTTCCAAAGCGACCATTGATTCCGCCACTTGGACCTTGGCTCAAGACTGGAATAATGTCACTCATGTCAACGAGTCATGGGCAAATGAAAGAGGCATGACGGTTGAGGAAGCGGAAACCAAGTCAAAAACTTCGTCAAATACGTTTAGCGTAACCGACTCCAGCGGTGGAGATAGTACCACAACAACGACAGACGGGACGACAAAGGTTAAATATAACAGCAAGAATAAGACGACAGAAACAGGCTCACAATTCGATGTGAATGCAGATGTGAAGCTGAAACAGTCAACGGAAGTGTCGGCAAAATTCCCGGTGAAGGTGGTAGACGTTGGCGTATCCAGGAAAACGGATGTTGAGGTTGGCCTTGGCGCAAAATACGGGAATTATGATAAGCACACGACAAATAAGCATACCGGAACAGACACGACCTCTGTGGACACGACTGTAACCGGCAGTACGTCGACATGGAATAACAGTGCGACTTCGAGCAATACGCAGACTGCAAGTCAAAGCCAGACGGTCAGACAGGCTCTGTCTGAGGTTATCAGCCAGACAAAGGAATACGGGAAATCCTATTCCGTTGGAGGCTCCAACAGCGAAGCACAGCAGTTTAGCAGCACAAACAGCGAAAGCATGAACAGCTCGTCAGCGCTGACATATTTTAACTCGCAGGTAAAAACGACCACAAGCGAGTACTCGACGGACGGCAAGAGCGAAGGATATTACCGCCTCGTTCTTGCGGGAACGGTTCATGTTTTTGCCGTAGTAGGTTATGATGTCGGAAGCAAATCCTACTTCACATATACCTACAATGTTTTGGATGATAAAGTAAAAGAATTCTTGGATTACTGCCCGAAAGACAGCTCCGGAAAATTTGATGACTGTGAAAACAGTGTCCTGCCGTTTGAGATCCCGTATTATGTGTATCAGTACGTTACGGAAGAAACGGCTGTCACGGCGGGCGTGGGTTACGAATTAAACTCGAACGATGGCACAGCGGTGATTACATCGTATACCGGGACGGACAAAGATGTTGTCATTCCGTCCTTCGTATCATCCGGCGGCGTCGCATACAAGGTCACCGGGATTGCAGCAAGTGCATTCTCCGGTACACAGATCCGCTCGATCATGCTTGGCGATTATATTGATGCCATTCCCGACAAAGCATTTAAAGACTGCAGCGCGCTGGAGGAAATCTCCGGACGGTTCTCAAAGATCGGCAGCGAAGCATTCAGCGGCTGTACGAGCCTTGAAAACTTCAACGTTTCCGGCGCGACAACAGAGATTGGCACAAACGCATTTTCCGGCGTGCCGAAGATCACGGTCAACGTACTGGATTCAAGCACGGCGGCCAGTCTTGTAAAGGCTGCCCATCCGGAGCTCGATATTGAGAATCCGACAGAGGACGAACAGAAGCAGATCCGTGAAAAGATTAAAGAATATGCGCAGCCCCTTACGCAGGACGTCGTAAGCGCGGCGGTTTCGTCTGGAGCACAGAACGTTGTCATGAACATCTCGTCCATGATTGACGGGATCCGGTTGGATATTGATGTTCCGGAGATGAACAGCTTTGAACTTCAGGGCGGTGTCAATGGTAAAAACAAGGACTATCCAGACCTGAAAATCATTTCCAAAGCCGAAACGACCGTGATTAAGCAGGTCAGCATTACCGACAGTACCAGAATCCCGCTTGAGATGAGCTCGAAGAATGTTACGTTCGAGGCCGTATCTGTGGAGAGCCCGAGCTATGCATTGCTTCTGTCGGCGGATGCGGTGAACCTTACGCTCAGAAAGGATACGCATATTACATCCAGCAGCGGAAACGCGATTGTTTGCAAGGATCCCAATGTTATTTCGGAGATAATTGATGGTGCGCATGGAACGCTGGACGTTTCGGGCAATGTCTATGTCTGTGGAAGCACCGACGGGATCAAAGGCAAGAGCTATGTCAGAGTGACCAACGGCGAGATCGTTAAAATCTCTGATGAGGACTTTGCAAAGTACATTAAGGGAAGCTATACGGTTACCCTTGATCCAAATGGCGGAACGGTCGAAAAGACCGAGATAACGGCGTTCCCGGGCTCTGCTGTCGGCACGCTTCCCACGCCGGAGCGGGATTACTATACGTTCAATGGCTGGTACACAGCAGCCGAGGATGGAAACCTTGTCGATGAGAATACGGTGTTAGAAGCTGCCGGTGATGTGACGCTCTATGCTCACTGGAAAGAAAATGCGCCCTCGGATTGGGTGCTTGCATCCGAAGCACCGGAGAGTGCAAAAATCTCGTCTGAAAAGTGGACGTATACACTTCGGCAATATTCCGAGAGTGCTTCGTCAAGCAAGAGCGGCTGGACGAAATACGACACCAAGCGCACAGGCTGGGGAACGACGCAGGGACCGGTATATGCCGATCCTGCAAACGGTACCAGAAACGTCTGGAGCGAGCAGTATGTTGCATCCACCACAACACATTACAAGTATTACCACAGATATGGTTGGGGCCACAATACGAGCACTGGAACAAACGGTTATGTTTGGGGCAGTGACGCACAGCTTGGCAGCGGTGCAAGACATGGAATCGATCTGACGTATTCGCTGACGAAGACCAGCAATTTTGCCGGTAACGAGTGTTGGAAGGGCTATGCCTGCCCACAGTGCGGCGAAAAAAATATCTGGCTGTATGATGGCGTGTATAATGTGGACAATTATGCAACCAGATGGTATTATCAGGAGCCTGTGTATACTTACTACTTCTATCAGGACGTTGCAAAAGAAGCGACCTCTGATCCTTCGGGACAGGCGAACGTTTCGGGCGTTCAGAAGTGGGTTCAGTATATCGCAAAATAAAATTTAGTATTAAAATAAAAGAACGTGCGATTTTTCGCACGTTCTTTTATTTTATTTACAGGCAGGAGAAACAGGTGTAACTGCTTATGATATGCACTGGGCAGCGCCCAGAGAACAAAGGAGGCAGAAATATGAGCACAGCCTACGGCTATGTAAGAGTATCAAGCAAAGAACAGCATGAGGACAGACAGCTTCTTGCAATGAAGCAGTTTGGTGTGGAGGAGCGGCATATCGTGTGTGATAAACGTTCTGGTAAGGACTTTGATAGGCCTGGTTACCGGAAATTGGTCAGAAGACTGAAACCGGACGATACGCTTGTCATCAAGAGTATTGACAGGCTTGGCCGGAACTATGACGAGATCCTTGAGCAATGGCGGGTCATCACCAAAGAAAAACATGCCAATATTGTTGTCATTGATATGCCGCTTCTTGATACGAGAAGTGGCAAGGATCTGACAGGCTCACTGATATCTGACATCGTTTTACAGCTTCTCAGCTATGTTGCACAGACGGAGCGGGAGTTTATCCGCGCTCGTCAGGCGGAGGGAATAGCGGCAGCAAAAGCTAGGGGCGTTCACTGCGGCAGACGGGCGATGGATATACCAGAGGCGTTTGATGCCGTATACGCACGGTGGCGCAGTCAGCAGATATCTATGGCGGCCGCGGCAAGGGAGCTTGGAGTGAATCCGCGGACATTTAAAAAATGGACGCTTACGGTGGAAAAATGAACAACTGCTTACCTGTGCGTCTCTTTTATGCGCTCTCAAACGAGTACAAGACAGAGAAAACCATTCATGTATGCCGTGCTGCATTGGCGGCGAAATTTGCTGTTGATCTATGATAAACGAAATAGCCGCACCGTGGCTCACGGTGCGGATGATATTTTTATCAGAGCTTTGATGTGCCGCGCAGATCGATCTCGCCGTGCTCCTGTTCGAAGTCCCGGATGCGCTTTTTGATCATCTGCTCGAGTTCGCGGTTTTTTGTCCGGCCCTCGTATTCCGCGATGTAGCCGAGCTTATCCAATAGCGTCTGGTCGATGCGCGGCGTGTATCGGCTCAGGTTGTCTTTCATTTTGTCGTCCCTCCGTGACGAAGTATTGGCGAAATTCTAGCGTCATATGGTTGCAAAATGCAGAAATGACGCATATTTGACGCATAACGGTAAGCGCGAATGAGCGTTCTATACAGAACCGCACTTTGTATGTGTGCACCTTTCCGTTAGAATGCAGATTTTTCTGGCACGCCTTGTAAAGCGGCAAGTGCGTGCGCTATAATCGACATATTATGAGGGCTTGCCTGTCGAATCAACAGACCACAACAAGTGCCCATGAAAGGAGAAATCATTATGAATCCCAGACTTTCCAAAAAAATCATGCGTCCCGACTTTCAGGGCGAGTTTACGGCAAGCATTCTTGCGGCAGCGGCCTCTCCGGACCTGATCTCTTTCGCGGGCGGACTGCCGAACCCGGTTTCTTTCCCGGTCGAGGCGATGGACAAGGCAACGCACAAAGTTCTTGAGAAAAATGGTGTCATGGCGCTGCAGTACAGCGGCACGCAGGGCTATCTGCCGCTGCGCGAGTGGGTCGCAAAGCGCTATGAGACGATGGGCGTTTACGGCGTGACGGCGGATGACATCATCATCACCAACGGCTCGCAGCAGGTGCTGACGATGATCGGCGCGTGTATGCTCGACCCCGGCGATAAGATCATCGTCGAGAACCCGACCTATCTCGTCGCGCTGCAGTCGTTCCACTTCTTTGATCCTGAGATCCTGCCGGTCACCATCAACCCCGACGGCATCGACTGCGATGAGCTTGCGGCGACCGTTCAGGCGAACCCGGATGTGAAGTTTGCCTACGTCATCCCCAATTTCCAGAACCCCACGGGCCTGAGTTACAGCAAGGAAGTGCACGACCGTGTTGTGGAGATCTTCCGGGGCACGGACATCGTCGTGCTGGAGGACAACCCGTACCGCGAGCTGCGCTTTTCCGGCACCGCGACCGACAGCTTCGGCAAGGAGCTGGGCGAGCAGTGCTGCATGCTCGGCACATTCTCCAAGATCGTCGCTCCCGGCATGCGTATCGGCTGGGTGTGCGTGCGCAACAAGGCGCTGCGTGAAAAGCTCCTGAGCTACAAAGCGACTGCCGACCTGCACACCAACATCTTCTCGCAGCTTGTCCTGGCGCAGTATCTTGCCGACAACGACATCGACGCGCACATCGAGAAAACGAAAGTGCTCTACAAGCACAAGGCGGAGCTGATGATGGACTGCATGCGCAAGTACCTCCCGGAGGGCGTGGAATTCACGCCGACGGAGGGCGGCATGTTCCTGTGGGCGAAGCTCCCGAACGGCATGTCTGCGGTGGATCTTTATCGCGTTGCGCTCTCGAAGGGCGTTGCGATCTGCCCGGGCGATCCGTTCTACGAAAAGGAGCGCAATGTTAGCACGTTCCGCATCAATTACTCCAACAGCAGCGACGAGGTGATCGAAAAGGGTATCCGCATCCTCGGCGAGGCCTGTGCGGAGCTGATCACAAAGAAAGCCGACTGATTCCAAGCAAAGACGACAAAACAGCCGCACCGTGGCTCCACGGTGCGGCTGATTTTTATACGTAGGATTTCGTTCTGCGCATGTCGAGCACCAGCTCCGGATCCTCCGCGCGCATCCGCTCCAGGATGCCGGTCAGCGCGTCCGGGTCGTGCGAGATCGCGTCCAGCTCCGGCTGCGTGAGACCGACGAGCTGCAAAAATGCGACCCTGCCGTGCACGGTGTTGATCGGCGCCACGGTCGTGTCGCTGACGATGGCCAGACCCGTGATGGCGGAGTCCAGCTCCGGGTGCAGGGAGCTGCCGTCTCCGGGGATGTACGCACCGGGTTCAAAGAAATTGCCGGTCTGATAGGTGTAGCGCGCGAGGCCGCCCAGCAGCTCAAGTGCCCAGGTGCCGGTCTCGGCATAGCTCTCGCGCACTTTCATCGTCATCTCATAGCCCCACTTGCTGTACTCAGCACCGAACGCTGCCATGCTCGGGTACAGCTCACTCATGCCGTAGGTCACGATGTGCTGATAGCCTCTGCCCGTGTCGTAGACGGCGAAGCCGTCGAGATACTCGTCGCCGCCGAAGGCTGCGCGGTCGTGCAGCTCGCTCTCAAAGCGCACCGGCTCGACCTTGGGGTAGTGCTTAGCAAAGGCCGCGTCGATCGCGTCCCAGCCCGGCGCCCAGTCGGCGCGCTTTTTCATCCGCTTTGCGTATTCTTCTCTCGTCATGTTGTGTCCGCCTTTCGTAGAATTACTCCAGTGCTTCCCGCACGGTAAAATGGTTCTTGTGGTAGGTGAGCAGCCCCTCGCGCTGCATCCGGGACAGCTCGCTGCACATCGCGCTGCGATCCACGCCGAGATAATCGGCGAGCTGCTGGCGGTTGTACGGAATGGCAAAGCTGTACTGCCCGGATTTTTTCACGCACTCGGAAAAGTACGACAGGAGCCGGGCGCGGATGCCCTTCGGCGCCGTGTGCAGGATGCGCTGCGAGAGCTGCAGATTCTTGGCCGCGCACACGGTCAGCAGGTTTTGGATGAGCTTGGCGTGAAACGGGCAGGCGTTTGTGCACGTTGTGAGCACCTTGCCGACGCTCAAAAACAGCACCTCGGTGTCCTCCGAGGCGGTCACGCTGATGCGCAGCGGCTCGTCCGGGATGCAGGCATAGGGCTCGGCAAACACCTCACCGGGGCCGACGTGGCCGAGAATGGTGTGGTTGCCCCAGACGTCATCATAGCCGATCATGGCCATGCCGGCGAGCACCATGCCGAGCTGCTCGGTCGGTGCGCCCTCGGCAAGAATGGTCTCGCCCTTGGCGTAGCGTTTTTGCGCCGCGCCGAGACATTGCAGCAGCAGCGGCAGATCATCCCTGCCGATGCCGCGAAACAGGCGCGTGTTGGAAAGCGGGAAATTCATATTTTTTGCTCCATTTGTTGTTCTGACAACAGAATTGTGGGTTTTATTATGCTATCTTATGCTCAGAAAGTCAAGACCGCCGGGCGGGGACCCGGACGATTTGGAAAGGGAAGGGATACTATGATCCGCAAGATCATCCACATTGACGAAGAAAAGTGCAACGGCTGCGGTGCGTGTGCCACGGCCTGCCACGAGGGGGCCATCGGCATCGTGAACGGCAAGGCCAAGCTCCTGCGCGATGATTACTGTGACGGCTTCGGCGACTGCCTGCCCGCCTGCCCGATGGATGCGATCCATTTTGTCGAGCGGGAGGCGGCGGCCTACGATGAGGCGGCCGTGCAGGCCAACAAGCGCAAAAAGCAGGCGGAGGCCGCGCACGCTGCCCATGCCGGCGGCTGCCCCGGCCACCAGATGCACCGATTCCAGCGGGAGGCGGCGCCGGCGGCAGCGGCTCCGGCCGCACAGCCGTCGCAGCTCGGCCAGTGGCCGTGCCAGATCAAGCTCGTGCCGGTCAACGCGCCGTATTTTCAGGGCGCGAAGCTGCTCATCGCGGCTGACTGTACGGCATATGCCTACGCGAACATGCACAGCGCGTTCATGCAGGGCAAGATCACGCTCATCGGCTGCCCGAAGCTCGACGCGGTGGATTACACCGACAAGCTCACGGAGATCATCCGCAATAATGATATTCAGAGCGTGACCATCGTGCGCATGGAGGTGCCGTGCTGCGGTGGACTCGAGCACGCGGCGCGTGAGGCACTGCGCGCGAGCGGAAAATTCCTGCCGTGGCAGGTCGTCACGATCTCGATCGACGGCAATATTCTCGACCGCTGAGCGCCTGTTTCCCCGGCTCTGCCTGCGTTTGCGGGCGGGGCCGGGGAAAGTGCGCTTCTTCCCGCGAAAAATATGCGCCAAGAGGGTTGACAAATCCGAAAATATCTGTATAATATCATTTGTTCGTAGCGGAATTGTGTAATGGTAGCACACCGGACTCTGACTCCGTTTGTGAGGGTTCGAATCCTTCTTCCGCTGCCAACGGAAAGCATCCTTGTCATGGACAAGGGTGCTTTTTTGTTGCTTATTGCATACTCATGTTCATAGAAAAAAGCCTCTGCTAGCCGGCAGAGGCTTTTTTTCATGCGCTGCTTATTTGTCCAGATAGCTGGTCAGCAGCTCCTGCAGCAGCTCATCGCGGTCGAGGCGGCAGATGAGGCTGCGGGCGTTATTGTAGTTGGTGATATACGTCGGATCCTCGGAGAGGATGTAGCCGACGAGCTGGTTGATCGGGTTGTAGCCTTTGACAACAAGGGAATGATACACGGAAGTGAGGATCTCCTTCATTTCTGTTTTGTTGTCGATCGCATTAAACCGTCTGGTTGCGTCTTCCATGCGAAGCCCTCCCTTATACAAGTTCTTGTGTTCATTATACCAAAAAACACAAGACTGTAAAGTCAATTTCCCAACTGTTTTCAAAAAAAGTTCTGAAATATTTCTTAAAATATTCCAATTTCCGACGCCGCTCAGCGAATGGTCGCGTTGAAGGTCTCCTTGAGCGCGCGCAGGACGCTCTGCATGGTCTCCTCGGCGTGGTCGTCGGTGAGCGTCTGGTCGTCGGCACGCAACGTCAGCGAGAAGGCGACACTCTTGTAGCCAGCCGGGATCGGCGCGCCGGTGTAGACGTCGAACAGCTCACAGTCCTTGAGATACTGCCCGCCGGCGGCGCGGATGCACGCCGAGAGCTTGGCGACCGGGATGTCTGCGCTGCAGACGATGGCGATATCGCGCGTAACGGCCGGGAAGCGCGGCAGCGGCGTATAGACCGGCGTCGCGCCGCGGGCGGCGAGCATTTCGCCGAGCCACAGCTCCGCCGTGTAAAGCTCCGCGTCCACGCCGTAGTTGGCGGCCACGAGCGGGTGGATCTGGCCGAGCACGCCCAGCAGCTTGCCGCCGGCATAGACCTTCGCGCAGCGGCCGGGGTGGTAGGACGGATTTTCGCTCTCGGCCTCGAACGTCACGTCCGCGATGCGCAGGCCGGCGAGGATGCGCTCGACCGCGCCCTTGAGCCGGAAGAAGTCCATATCGCCGCCGTAGCCGCCGAGGCACAGCAGCTTCGGTTCGTCGGCCATGCCGTCCGGGCGGGCGAAGTAGACCTTGCCGATCTCATAGAGACGCACGGCCTTGTTGCGGAAGTTATAGTTGCGCGTGAGGATCTCGAGCATGGACGGCAGGATTGTCGTGCGCATGATGGAGGTGTCCTCGCCGAGCGGGTTGAGGATCTTCATGGAATCGCGCAGCGGGGAGTCCGCCGGCAGGCGGATCTTGTCGTAGTACGACGGGCTGATGAACGAGTAGGTGATGATCTCGCTGTAACCGAGTGCGCGCGCCATGGTGCCGATGCTGCGCTCCGCCTTCTGGCTGTCCGTGTAGCCGCCGCTGGTGGTCTGGCCGCGCATGAGCGTGCAGGGGATGTTGTTGTAGCCGTAGAAGCGGGCGATCTCCTCGGCGATGTCGGAGTAGTGCTCCA
>ERZ827104.508-NODE-508-length-41565-cov-24.446615_pt1 | contig 41565 bp, 40 predicted proteins | sample MGYA00519781_ERZ827104 | MGnify/ENA primary metagenome ERZ827104 (study PRJEB31778, sample SAMEA3449257) | human gut metagenome | biome: human gut; feature: human-associated habitat; material: faeces | place: United Kingdom | collected 2010/2012 ...
GATGCCTGCACCGCCGCTCGGATCGCTTCCGGCGATGGTCAGGGCGCGTTTGTAGGTTTTCTTTTCCGTGTTCATATGTTCCATTTTTCGAGATTCCAGGCGCTGTCCCAGAACAGCCACTCCATCTTCGTGCAGCGCACGAAGAGGTCGGTCATGTGGCGGCGGATTTCGTCGCCGGCTGCCTCGGCCAACTCGTCGCAGACCGCTGCGGCGCGTCCGGCCGCCTCGGCAAATCCCGGATCGGCATAGGTCGAGATCCAGGCTGCGTAGGGGTGTCCTTCCAGACGGGTGCGGTGCAGGATCTCCTCGCCCACACGCTGGTAGACCACAAAACAAGGCAGCACGGCCGCCGCCTCGACTTCGACCGGTGCCGTGGCCTGGGCGTCGAGCACCGAGGTGTAGAGCAGGCATGCGGGGCTGATCTCCACGGGCGACGGATGGCCGCCGTCGAGGAACTGCGCATGCAGGGCCCGCTCGAACTCGATCCCCTCAAGGGCGAAGTGCAGGAAGGTCTCCGTCTGCTCCTTGCGGGGAAGGCGGGCGGCCATGTGGGCCAGCCGCCGGGCATAGCCGTCGAGGTAGAGGGCGTCCTGGCGGATGTAGAAGCGGAACTTCTCCGCCGGGAGGGTCCCGGCCGCGAGCTCATGGACGAACGGGTGTTCGAGGATGCGGCGGAAGGTCGGCGCGGCGGCCTCCCAGGCCCGGTCGCTCCAGCGGCTCATGGCTTCACGCATTTGCGGGCCGTGACGGCCACGTAATCGCCCTTGCCGTATCCCTCGACGGGCTGCTCCTCCTCGTCGTTCGAGCAGAGCGGGTGGGAGGTGAGCGTCTGTGCGAAGGTGAGGTCGCCGAAGCCGGCGGCCTCGAGCAGGGCGACCTTCTCGGCCGTCGTGCGCCATGCGGCGACCTTGACGAACTCGATCGGGTAGGGGTTGGGCGGGTAGACGCCTTCGAGCAGCGGGTGGTCCCACGTGCCGAGTGCCAGGGCCAGGTTGTACATGATGCCGTAGGAGCTCTCCTTCGGAACGTCGATCAGGATGATCCGCCCGCCGTCGGGCAGGGCGTCGTAGGCCTTGCGGACTACCGAGGCGAGGTCGCCGATGTAGCTCGGCGTGCCGTTGAAGAGCAGCGTGTCGTAGTCGCCGTGCCCGAAGTCGGCCTCCTCGGCCGTGGCGATGGTCACGTTCATGCCCCGCTTGCGGGCGATCTCGGCCATGCCCACCGAGGGCTCGATGCCGTCGGTTACGGTGATGCCGTACTCCTTGCGGAGTATCGACTCGAAGAGGCCGCTGCCGCAGCCGACCGAGAGCACGCGGCCGGCATCCCGGAGCGTCGCGGCGACCAGATTGACCTCCGAATAGAGGACGTTGCGGTTGTCGAGGAACCAGGCATCGTAGGCCGATGCGTATTCGTCAAATCCTTTTCCCATGTCTGTTTTTTTCGTATTGAGGAGTTTAAAGTTCGATAATGTCCGTTTCGAGGCTCCTGAGATCGATGGTGAAGAGCCTTCCGTCGAGCGGCTCGCCGAATCCGGCGAGCAGTTTCAGCGCCTCCGAGGCCTCGAGGGCCCCGATAACGGCCGGGACGGCGCCGATGACGCCTGCCACGGTCTGCGGACGCCGGCAGAGCGCCTCGCGGTCGGGGTAGAGATCCGCATAGCGGCGCCCCCGCAGGTGGTTGAAGACGCCGACCTGCCCGTGGAAGGCCCCGATCGAGCCGTAGACCCACGGCCGCCCGCACGCCGCGCAGGCATCGTCGATCAGGTAGCGCGTCGTGAAGTTGTCGCAGCAGTCCACCACTAGGTCGAAAGCCGCGGCCAGCTCCCGGGCATTGGCTGCGGTCAGCCCCTCCGGGAAGCACTCGAAGCGCGTGTGCGATGAGAGGGCGGCGAGCCGTTCAGCGGCCGCCTGCGTTTTGGGCCGCCCCACGTCCTGCTCGGTGTAGAGCGTCTGCCGCTGGAGGTTGCTCTCCGAGACGACGTCGGGATCGGCCAGTCCGATGCGGCCCACCCCCGCGCCCGTCAGGCACGGGGCGGCGGCCGAGCCCAGACCGCCCAGCCCGACGATCAGCACCGAGGCCCCGGCGAGCCGCCGCTGTCCTTCGGTCCCGATCTCGGGGAGCATCGTCTGGCGTGCGTAGCGTGCGTCGTACATGGCCGTCAGTCGAAGATCTTGTCCCAGTCCTTCCACACCACCTCGTAGCCCGCACGGCGGATGTCGGCCTCGACCTCCGCGGGGGTGCGTTCGTCGCTCACGGCGAACTGCTCGAGCGACTGCGGGTAGGTGACGTACCCGCCCGGGTCGGTCTTCGAGCCGGCACTCATCGACGTAACGCCGAGCGTGGCCATGTGGTTGCGGAACGCGGCGCTCTCGCGCGTCGAGAACGAAATGTCCACGTCGTGGTCGAAGATGCGGAAGGCGAACGTGAGCTGCGCCAGTTCGCGGTCGCTCATCACCACGTTGGGCTGGAAATGGCCCTCCGAGGGACGCATGCGCGGGAAATTGACGCTGTAACGGGTCTTCCAGTAGTGCCGGCGCAGGTATTGCAGGTGCAGGGCCATCATCGTGACGTCGGTACGCCACTCCTCGAGGCCGATCAGCACGCCCATGCCGATCTTGTGCACGCCGGCCTGTCCCATGCGGTCGAAGCCGTTCACGCGCCACTCGAACTTCGATTTCATGCCCGCCGGGTGGTAGATGTTGTAGTTCTTGCGGTTGTAGGTCTCCTGGAAGCAGACCACGCCGTTGAGTCCGGCGTGCGTGAGCCGCTCGTACTCCTCGGCCGCAAGGGGCATCACCTCGATGGTGAGGTTGTTGAACCACGGACGGCAGATGCGCAGCGCCTGCTCGATGTAGTCCACACCGGCGGCCCGGGGGTTCTCGCCCGTCACGAGCAGCAGGTTCTCGAAGGGGCCGAGCTCGCGGATGGCGCGGCATTCGGCCTCGATCTGCTCCGGGGTGAGGATCACGCGCGGGATGGCGTTGTGGCGGTTGAATCCGCAGTAGACGCACGAGTTGGTGCACGAGTTGGTGATGTACATCGGGATGTACATCGAGATGGTTTTGCCGAAGCGCTCCTGCGTGTACCTGCGGCTCAGGCGGGCCATCGGTTCGAGGTAGGCCGCGGCGGCCGGCGACACGAGCGCCATGAAGTCGTCGAGGGTCGGGTGCTCCTTGCCGAGCGCCGCCTCGACATCGGCCGGGCGTTTCGACGCGATGCGCCGCGATGTCTCCTCCCAGTCGTATTGTGCCAGTTCTTCCGAAAACATGATCTTCGTGCGTTTAGTCGAGGAACGAGGTGAGCGGGCTGCTGGCTTCGGCACACCGGGCCTGTGCCCCGAGCCCGGCTTCGAAGGCCTCGCGTCCGGCGACGACGGCACGGGCGAAGGCCTCGGCCATCCGCACCGGATCGCCGGCCACGGCGATCGCCGTATTGACCAGCACGGCGTCGGCGCCCAGCTCCATGGCTGCGGCGGCGTGCGACGGGGCGCCCAGTCCGGCATCGACCACCACCGGGACGTTGCTCTGCTCGATGATGATCTCCAGCAGGTCGCGCGTTACGAGCCCCTTGTTCGTGCCGATCGGTGCCGCGAGGGGCATGACCGTGGCGGCGCCGGCCTCCTCGAGCCGCTTGCACAGCACGGGGTCGGCCTGGATGTAGGGCAGCACGACGAAGCCCAGTCTGGCGAGCTCCTCGGTGGCGCGAAGCGTCTCGACGGGATCGGGCAGCAGGTACTTCGGGTCGGGGTGGATTTCGAGCTTGATGAAGTTCGTGCCGAAGGCCTCGCGGGCCAGCTGGGCGGCCAGTACGGCCTCCTCGGCATTGCGCACCCCGGAGGTGTTGGGCAGCAGCTGGATCTCGGGGCGGCGGACATGCACGAGCATGTCGTCCTCGGGGTTCTCCATGTCGATGCGTTTCATCGCCACGGTGACCATTTCGGTGCCCGAGGCGGCGATCGCACGGGCCATCAGGTCGTTGGAGCTGAATTTACCCGTGCCTACGAAAAGACGCGAACGGAAGGTCCGTCCGCCGATTGTCAATTCCTTCATGGTTTGTATTTTTTGAGGATTTCGATGATTTTGCGGGTTTCGGCCGCCGGGTCGTCGGCGCGGAGCAGCGTCCCCGAGAGGGCGATGCCCGCGATGCCCGTGGCGAGCAGGGCGTCGATGTCGCCGGCCGTGATGCCGCCGATGGCTACGACCGGAAGCGCAATGCCGTTCTCGCGGCACTGTGCGGCGATGCGGCGGTAGCCCTCGAGCCCGAGGATCGGGCTCAGGTTCCGTTTGGTCTCGGTGAAGCGGAAGGGGCCGAGGCCGATGTAGTCGGCACCCTCCGCGGCCGCACGGACGATGTCGTCGAAGGTGTTGGCCGTGGCGCCGATGATCTTCCCGGGCCCCAGCAGGGCGCGGGCCTCGCGGGGCGGCATGTCGTTCTTGCCGAGGTGGACGCCGTCGGCCCCGAGTTCGGCAACCAGATGCACGCGGTCGTCGAGCAGGAACGTCGCGCCGTATGCGCGGCACAGTCGGCCCACCTCACGGCCTGTGCGCAGGAACTCGTCGTCCGCGGCCTCCTTCATGCGGAGCTGCACCCAGCGGCAGCCTCCTTCGAGCACGGCCCGCGTGCCGTCGATTTCGTCGCGGCGGTCGGTATGGTGTGTGATGAATTGCAGCATGACTTCAGGTGATCGTTATAAGTTTTTGAATGCAATGATTTTGTCGATGGTCCGCTGCAGCGATTCGGGTGAGGGCTGCTGCCAGATCGAACCCAGCAGGGCCGCGCCGCCGAATCCGTAGTCGCGCACGGCCGCAAGGCGGTCGGGCGTGATGCCGCCCAGGGCCAGCGTCCGGTCGCCGAGCAGCCCCCGGGCTGCGGCCGTGCGGAGCTCTTCCGCAGTGAAGGCCGCGCGGTAGCCGTTTTTCGAGATGCTGTCGAAGATCGGGCTGAGGAAGCGGTAGCTGCAGGCGGTGTCGGCCGCCAGCTCGTCGAGTGAGTGGCACGAGCGGCTGACGACGCCCCGGAAGCCCTCGGGCGGAAGGGGATTCCGGGCGTTCAGGTGCACGCCCCCGATGCCGTACTGTATGGCGAGGCAATGCCCGTCGTGGAGCGACAGCCTCGGCCGCAATCGCTCGGGGATCGCTTCGAGGAGCGCACACAGCTCCTCCCGAGAAGCCTCCGGCTTGCGGATGTGGACCCGGTCGATGCCTGCGTCGAGCAGCAGCCGGATTGTCGCGGCCTCACGGTGTACGGCGTGCGGCGGGGTGATGACGACGATCCGCATCATCCTCCGCAGACGGCCCGGATGATGGTGACCTTGTCGGCCTCGTGCAGTATGGCGGTGGTCCATTCGCTGCGGGGAACGACCCGGTTGTTCACGGCGACGGCGACTCCGTCGGCGGGGGTTCCGAGTGCGGCGAGCAACTCCGAAAGCGTTGCGCCGTCGCGTGCGGCGACCGGCGTGCGATTGACAATTACTTCCATGCGATTACCGTAGTTATGCGGAGGAATGCTCCCGGCGGGAAACCGTTACGGTCTATGAACAAGTCCTTTCGGCGGTATTGACCGCATCAAGTTCATAGGGTATGATCTCAGCCGTTTCCCGCAGTCGGAAAGGCACCCCTCTTGTATCCTTACGGCAAAAATAAGAAAAAAAACGTTCGGATATGCACCCGGCGGCGATTTCTTCCTTCTCCGGCCGGCGTTTTTTGTCGGGCGGACCGGCACACAGTGACGCCGCAGCTTCCGGGGGATGGAAACTGCGGCGTCGTCCGAACGGTGTGTCGGGATCCGACCTCCGGTCGGGGAGGAGTTTAGTCCATCGGACAGTCGTCGGGCAATGCAGCCGGTTCCGGCTCTGCGGCCGGAGCCTCATCGGGAAGCACTACTCCTTCGGCCGAGAAGAGGACTGTCATCTCCGTTCCCTCCTGTTGGCGCAGCACGACCCGATAGGTCTTCGTGCCGCTCTCGTCTTCCTTCACTGCAGCCTCCTTGATCTCGGCCTCGGGGTAGTATTTCTCGACGGACATCGCCACGGCTCCGGGGAGCTCCTTTACATCGATCGGTTTGAAATCGGCGTCCTGCGCCGCGACTACCGTCGCCTGCGACGACATGTTGTTCCCTGCCCACACGGCGGTGCCCGAAGCTACGAGCATGGCCGCCACAAAAAATAACCTTTTCATAACACCAACATTTTAATGGTTAGACACCAGTTTTTTCTGCTTGAACTCATGAGTTGTTCTGCTTCGGAAAAGGTCAATTTGCAGGCCAAAACGGCAAGAGGAGTGTAACTTTCGGATTATAAGCCACATGTGGTGTCGTGCCAAAATGCCGTGATGCGGAGCGGATGCGTATATATTCCACACAGTTGTGGATGCGCACCACACCCGTCCCGCCCGGCGGATGGGTGTTGATGCAGCAGGAACGGCTCCGGCGGGCCCGATGCGGGCAAAAGGTAAAAATGGTAGAACGATCCGTAATCCGGATCATATCCGGAGCGGAAAAACGCCCTACCTTTGTATCGGGTTCAGAGGGAAATACCCGAGAGCCGGACGAAACGGAAAACCGAAGCATACACGAATGAGAACGACAACCTGCATGCTCATGCTGCTCCTGACCGCAGCGGCAACGACCGCGGGCATGCCCCGTGAGCGACAGAAACACGTAAAACATACCGATATGGAGACTCTGCAACTGACTGCCGAATGGGACAAGACCTTCCCGCAAAGCGACAAGGTCCTGCACACGAAAATCACCTTCCACAACCGCTACGGCATCACGCTGGCGGCCGACCTCTACAAACCCCGGGGAGCGACCGGCCGCCTGGCCGCCATCGCTGTCTGCGGCCCCTACGGCGCCGTGAAGGAGCAGGTGTCGGGTCTCTATGCCCAGACGCTTGCCGAACGGGGATTCCTGACGCTGGCCTTCGACCCGTCGTTCTGCGGCGAGAGCGGCGGCGAACCGCGCTGCCTCACCTCGCCCGAGATCAGCACCGACGACTTCAGTGCCGCGGTCGATTGCCTGCTCATGCGCGACGACGTCGATCCGGAGCGCATCGGCATCGTCGGCATCTGCGGCTGGGGCGGCTTCGCCCTCAATGCCGCGGCCAACGACCCCCGCATCCGCGCTACGGTGACCTCGACGATGTACGACATGAGCCGGGTGAATGCCCGCGGCTACTTCGACTCGATGTCCGACGAGGAGCGCTACCGGCTGCGCGTGCAGCTCAACGAGCAGCGCACGCGCGACTACCGCGCCGGGGATTATGCACGCGACGGCGGGGTGGTGGACCCGCTGCCCGACGACGCTCCGCTCTTCGTCCGCCAGTATCACGACTACTACAAGACCGCGCGCGGGTACCACCGCCGCTCACCCAACTCGAACGACGGGCTCAACCGGACCAATTCGCTCGCGTTCATCAACATGCCGATTCTCTCCTGTGCCGGTGAGATCCGCAGCGCCGTGCTGATGATCCACGGGGCGGAGGCCCATTCGCGCTACTTCAGCGAGGACACCTTCAAATTGCTCCGTGGCGACAACAAGGAGCTGCAGATCATCCCCGGGGCTTGCCACGTCGATCTGTATGACAACCTGGAGGTGATTCCGTTCGACCGCATCGAACGCTTCTTCCGCAAGGTGTTCGACGGCCCGGCAGCCGAGTGATGCCGCATAAGACACTGCACACAAAAAAATATCGAACATGAAACGTACAATGATGATGCTTATGGGAATTGTTGGTTTGAATCTCGGTGCGGCGGCTCAACAGGCGCCGGAGCGCACCGGACTTTCGGACAAGAACGTCCTTGTCGCCTATTTCTCCTGTACCGGAACCACGGAGCGGGTGGCCCAGGCCATTGCCTCGGAGACCGGCGGAGACCTTTACCGAATCACACCCGCCAAGGCCTATACGCCTGCGGACCTCGACTGGAGAAACAACCGCAGCCGCAGCTCCGTGGAGATGCGCGACGAGGGTGCGCGACCCGAACTGGCCGGGAAACCGCTCGACGCAGGACGTTACGACGTGGTGTTCCTCGGTTATCCGATCTGGTGGGACCTCTGTCCTCGGGCGGTCAATACGTTCCTCGAACAGTACGACTTTGCGGGCAAGACCGTGATTCCGTTCGCTACTTCGGGCAGCAGCCCGATAACCAACAGCGCAAGGGAACTCCGGTCGCTCTATCCGAAGATCTCGTGGCGCGAGGGACGGCTGTTCAACGGCGGTGCGGGACAGGCCGGCAAGTGGGCCCGTCAGGCGATCGAGTAATCCGGTTTGCCACCCTTCCGCCGGGACCTCCGCAGCAGCCCGGCTCCGCGGCGGAAGGGGCTGGATGCGGGCCGGGATGTGTCCGCAGATTATGCCGCTGAACGAAGTTGCCGGGTAACCGCCTTCAGCGGCCGTGAGGAGCTGAAACTCCCGTTTCAGTTGCAGAGCCGCAGCAGCGTCTCGAGGAAGAGAATCGTGCTGCGGCTCGACTATGGCTACACCGACGAGTGCCGGCCCGAACACCGCAAGGCCGACAAACTGGTGGTCGGATGCCGTGCGGATATCCGGTCCGACGGAGGAGGGCTTGTTGTCGAATCCGATGCCAAACCGCCAAAACCAAAAAGATAACTCTTGCGCCTTTTTGTATTATTCCTCAAAAAAATGTATCTTTGGTGCGATAATATTGCTTGTTTGCGCATCCGTTACTGGCTGCCGGTATTCAGATAGCTTACAGGCAGATAGCCGATCCCTGATCGGTCGATATACATCCGGCAGCCATTTTTACCGTCCGACGAGGCCATGGCATAAAAAACCCGCACACCCCGAAGGATGTACGGGCCGGAACCGGTTATAGCTTACAGGCAGATAACCTTCCTGAATCGGTCTGTTCAAACATATTCTGTCAGAGGTTATTCTACCTCATCCATATTGATTTCATAGCCGGACGATACGAAGGTCCAGTCCTGGGGACGATTACCGTTCGTGCAGGTAACGTTGGTCTCTCCCCATGCACCGTCAGCAATGGCCTTGAACAGGTTTAACGGATCGGAGTCATTCCTGGTACGCAAGTTGAAGTGCATGATTGAACCATAACCGGCTTCAGCTAATTCATAGGCATAATCACCATAAACTGTTACACTGCCGATAGAGCCCAGATTGATTGACAATGGAGCAAAATGATCCTTGGTTACGCCGGAAATACCGATGTTGGTGCTGTAACCAAAGTTTGCATATGCATGGTCAATCAAGGCTCCTGCCTGAGCGTTAATAGTGTTGTAATAGCCCCATTGGAATACCGTGATGAGCTTGTCTGCCGGCATCAACTCGCGGAGTTTGATAATGATTTGGCTGAAGGAGGTTGAATTGGTCGATGGATAGTTTGCATACTCATCGTCGAATCCGATACCGTCCAGACCGTATTTCTCCACGGCGTAGGCCAGTATCTTGGCAAACTGTGTGGTCTGCGTGTCGTTCATGTTGGCGACACCGATTCCCTGCCAGTCACCCAATACGGTCAGCAACACCTTGATGCCCATATCCTGAAGCGGCTTTACATAGGTCAGATAACCATCGTTTTCCAACAGGTTGGTCATCTTGTCGTTCAGATAGAGCGTCGGCTCTACCACGCCGTTTACCGTCCGCTTGTGGATATTCGAGGCAAAAAGTTCCACAATGTCTGCATAAGGCGTTCCGTCGGGAAGTTTGTAGTCTCCTGCATTAAGCGGGTTTACGTCGTTGGTCTCGACATAGATCGTGACCGTCGGAGTCTTATCTCCATAAGCTCGCGTTTTAAGAGCCGATTCCTGACCTTTGTCAATCATCGGTTCATCGGCCTGCTGGCACGAGAACAACATGCTGGCGCCCATTACGAAGGCAACCATGAGTTTAAAAGACTTTTTCATATTCAACACAGGTTAGTAATGAATAAATGTTGTTTGTTGCTCTTGTTTGAGAGCTGAAAAATTTGAATATGCAGAATCGACCGATTTTATTGCCAATCCTTTTTCCATTTACCGTATCCGCCTATGCCATTAGGCAATAGGCCTAATCTATAGTTATCAAATGTATAACTATACCCGCTTCTACTGCCAAGTATGTAGCGATTCTCTGCATCCATATAAGTGCAACACAACGCGAACTGCACATCCCAAACTGTTTCATAATTGTCTTGTAAATTAGTACGCAAATCATCGAAAACAATAATGTTGTTGGACTTATAGTTCGGAACCCAGTCAATGAGGAATTCACACGCCGTCTCCAATTCAATTGAATTGGCAGGATAAATGGGGAAATTAATACATCCGTATCGCTCCTTGGGCATGTTGGCAATTGGCTTCTGAGTATAGGAGGAAATGTATTCCAATCCATCGTTCCACGGATCAAGCAATTGCGGGGCTTCACTGTTGCTGTTATATCCGGACCATGCATAATCAAGGTAGTCTCCAACCGCAATACCTCCCGTGGCCTCCGTATCCCAAAAACTTTCGGTAGGTTCTTCGTATACGGTCAGTGTCAGCAATTTTTCCGAGCCGAGCGATTCACGCATTGCTTTGATCAGTTTGGGATATGAGGTGGTATTGACAACTGGCATCCCCTCTTTTCCGTAACCGGCATTGCGGTCCCAAAGGTTGATACCGTCAAGTTCATAGTTCTCGATCACGGCCTTGACCTGTGCTACAAAATCGGCAATCTGCTCGTCCGTGAGATTACAGAATCCGAGCCCGGAACCTCCACCTTCCAGACTGATGCATACTTTGCTGCCGTGTTCCTGTAGTGGGCGGATGTATTTTACAGTATGATCAAGAACATAGCGCATGTCATTTCCAAGGTTTAACAGTGCACGGCCTGTAGCTGCATCGTAATCAAGAACTACGGTTCGCAAATTGATGATATTCCCTACGGCATCGTACCAGGCTACTGTTGTTCCTCGGGCCAGTTTTTTACGCATGATATAATCTTGCGCCAATAAGGGCTGATAGTCGTTTGTGTTGATATAGAACACGAAAAACAGGTCATGGCCATCGTGCAGCGCATATTCATCGGTATATGGCTGGCGGACCGTAACATTATAGTACAGAGTCTTGCTGTCATCGGGAGAATCTTTTTCAGCAACAGTGAGCGGTAATATGTATTCCCCGGCAGCAAGTCCTGTCGCTGTAAACCTGATACGCTTCAATGCTGAACATTGAGTCTCAGGTGAGAGATCCATTGTGTTACCATCAAGAAATTCGTAATTGGTTTCCGGCAGCAACTCCCGTTCAATTTCGTCGTTGGGAGTATAACTGTCCAAAAGTGCCGCATTGACCCATGCGTCAATCGAAACCTTGTCGGAAGCAGGCTTTGTCTGTTGGAAATAAAAATTTCTTACAACAAAACCATTGCCGCCTTCGGTTAATAGCACATCTATCGTTCTGTCCGCCGCACTGCTGCTCCGCAACATTCCGTATGTGGTTTCGAGCGGTTCCCTGTCGGGCAGTTTGCCGCCTTCGCGTTCCACGGTGCCGGCATCGCAGGCCGTAAGGCCCGCGAATACCGCCGTGCAGAGAAGCGTCACCATCCCATTCTGTATGTTGAATATCGTTTTCATAGTCACTCGTTGTTTTCGTTAAGTTTCGGAATCTCGATGCCCTGCGGCCAGATGATATCGTATTTGGCCACTCCGTCGTTGTGATACATCGAATAGTCCTTGACCGTGTTGCCCGAGGCTTCGTTGCATTTCCAGTAGCCCAGAAGTGTCGGGTCGTCCTGCGGGTCCTTGATCTCATACATGTTCTCCCAGATCTGTTCGGGGGTACGCGCTACGGACCACACGCGGGCTTCGGCGATCTTGCCGTTCAGCGGACGGTAGTCGTCGTACGAACGGCCGAGGAAGAACTGGTAGGCTTCACCCAGTTTGTTGTAGCCCGTGTCGTCGGTCTCATACTGCGGCTTCTGGTCGTCGGGAGCCGTATTCCACAGATCGTAAAGGGCCCGCATGGCCAGGTTGATCTGGGTCTTCTGGCTCTGCGCCGAAATGCCGACGCCGGTAGCCTCGCTCTGGATCTGCCCATCGACGTAGATGCGCGCCGTGCGCGTTGCCTGGTCGTAGGTGCAGGCCACGTGGTACCAGCGGCCCTTCTCGAGATTCTTCGTCGCATCGCGCCCCGGAATCTTGCCAAACTGCGAGCCGTTGCCCGAGCCGTCGAACTGCAGCTGCTGGCGCTCGAAATTCGTATCGCCGATACGCAGCAGCAGGTATTGCTCGACGCCCATGATCGAGGAGATGTTCACCGGATTGCCCGAAGCGTTGCTTGTGGCGAAGTCGTCGATGTAGATCAGTGCCTCGTAGGTCATGGCCGTAAGGCCGTTCCAGGCCTTGCTGTTCTCGCCGTACTTGTCGAGGGTCGGGAACTCGATCCAGTTGTCGGTGAGCTGCGCCGCGACGGTGATGGCCGACGAGCGCTTCACGACAAAATAGGCCACATCCGAGCCGGCGAGCACATCCATCGAAGCGTGGCTGATGCGCACGGGAACCAGATAGGTCTGGTCGATGGGAAGGGCGCCGGACTGCTCCTCTCCCTGGCCCATGAGCTCCTTGAGCTGCAGGGTCACGATGTCGGAAGAGCTCTTCCCGGCGGGAATCGTGACATTGTCGGCCGACAACTCGTAGTATTGGGCGTCGAGCATCGGCCAGTCGGTTCCGTAGCGGGCATTGTAGGTGCCGACAAGCGACGGATCGACCGAGAGCGATACCGTGACGTCCTGTCCGGCGGGATAGGTCAGCATGGCCTGCATCGTGCATTCGTAGGTCGGGAGGTTGTTGCTGAAGGTCGTGAGCCGGACTTCGTCCGTTTCGGCGACGTCGAGGTAGACGACATTGTCGAATTTCCGGTCGTCGGCATCGTAGTTGTCGCAGGCTGACAGGGCTGCGACGGCTGCGACGGCCGTAATCAGATATTTTCCGTATTCTTTCATGGCGTTCGTTATTTAGCGGGATTCAACGTCTGGATCGCCGTGCGGATGGTCTGGTAGTTCATCTCCGCATGGTAGTAGTCTTCGGAGATGTTGTATGCAGCCAGACCGCCCACCGGGCCGAACTCGACGACGCGGCGCGCCATCTCTTCGACGGCCGCAAACTCCGTGCGCTCCTCGTCGAACAAGGGGGCGCTGATTTCGGCCGAAAGCAGCAGCTTTTCGGGTGCAATGCCGGCATATCCCGTGGCGTTCAGGATCTGCAGTTTCACCTCCTGGACATTTTCGATCTTCTCGGTGTCGAGTGCGATGTAGTCGATCCTGGCCCGGTCATCGGCGGCAAGCGACAGCGGGCTGCCTTCGAAGACGATGATCTGTCCTTCGGATTTTGCCGCCGAAAGTTTTTCGACAATCCGGGCCGTGGCTTCCGCAGCCAGCGGGTCGGTCGTGAACGAGTATCCATTCATGCCGTTGGCCGCTACGGCGGCAATAACCCGCTCCAGATAGGCGTCGAGCGCCTGGGGGTCGGCAAACTCGGACTTCCGTGCGGCGTAGTCGATCTGATAGAGCACCCGGGTCCCCTTTTCATGCATCACGGCCATGTCTTCCGCATCGAACTCCGAGAAGTTGTCGGCGTTCGTGAGCGTCACGATGTCGAGCGAATCGGGAAGGCAGCGCATGAAATCCTGTTCGCTCGAGGACTTCTCGGGCGAGTTGTATAGCCGGGCGTAAACGATAAAGTGCTCGGACTGCTTGTAGGCTCTCAGTGCCGCGGTATATTCGGCCCAGAGTTCGGGGTCCTGTTCCCACGGCTTGTTTACTTGATTCTCCACGGTCTCCATCTCCGTCCAGTCGCTGCATGCCGTGAGGGCTGCGGCCGCAACGCCCAACAGCAGGAGACGTATCGTCAGTTTCGGTTTCATGTTCATGACAATTACTTGTTATACGGTTTGCAATCCCACCATACGCGGGTACCCATGACGTCGCCCGTGCGGTCGCCGTTCTGCTGCTCCGCGTCGAGCGTCTGGATTGCGGTCTGGAGGTTGGTGTTGTTCTGCTGGTACTCCTCGACGGGGTAGGGCAGACGGCGTGCGCCCTGTTCCACATTGACCGATCCTCCCGACTTGTCGGTGGGAACGGGCAACAGCTTCGGGTAGCCCGTGCGGCGGTGTTCGGACCACGCCTCCACGCCCAGCGGGAAGATGGCGATCCACTTCTGCGTGATGATCCGCTCGAGATTGCGCTCCCGTACGGCTTCCGCATCGCCGGCGTCCGATGCCGTCTCCCACGGAACGGTAATTTCGCTGCGGGCCGATGCGCTGTAGTTGCCCAACGGGTCGGTATAGGGCGCCGGCTTTTTGCTGGCGTCCGCCAGGTAGGCCTCCGCCCCCGAAGCGCCGCGCTCCTCGAACGACAGCTGAACGGCCTGCTCGTAGAGCGTCTTCGCCGTCTCTTCGGATCCCCAGCGCAGTTCGTATTCGGCGCGCAGGAACGTGGCCTCCGCGGCGTTGAACCACAGGTAGGGGGTCGTCGATTCGACGATCATGTTCGAATACTTGGCCATGGCCGTCGATTTGCCCGCCACGTCGATGCCGATGCGGATGCCGACGTAGTCGCCCACATCGTTCGGCAGGAACATCTTCTCCATGCGCGGGTCGTTGTAGCCGGTCATGTAGCAGAGGATGTCGGCCCCGACGCGGTGGTCGCCCCAGTCGTTGTAGATGAGCGTCGTGCGGTTCTCCGCGGCATGCATCGCCGCATTGTCGGCATTCGCCGTAATGACGCCCCCGGCAATGGCTTCGGCGGCCTTCGCCTTCGCCAGTTCGGGCTTGACGTAGGAGAGCCGCATGGCCATGCGCAGTTTCAGCGAGTTGGCATACTTGAGCCACTGGGCGATGTTGCCGTAGTAGACGGCGTCGTAGCGGCTCCATGCCTCGGCCGGAAGCGTCGTGTTGCGGCCCAGGATCTCGATGGCTTCATCCAGCTCCTCGAACATCTTCGTGTAGACCGCCTCCTGCGAGTCGTAGGCTACATAGACCGACTCGTTGCTCTCGAGCTGCGAGTAGGGTATCGGACCGTAGGAGTCCGTCACACGATGCATGATGGCCACGCGCAACAACCTGGCGAAGGCTATGGCCACCTCGTCGTCCGTACCGCCGACGATGCCCTTGTAGGGTGTGTAGGTCTCCGTGATGACATTTGCAAAGGGCCATTTGCGCCAGTCGGCCGAGGGGTTGTAGGTCTCGAACTTCGTCTGCCACGTATCGACCGTCGCGCCGATATAGCCGCCGAACGGACCGCCCGAAAGCGACTCGTTGAACTGGTACATGTGTTCTTCGACCGGGATGACCAGACTTTGCAGCGATTTGAATTTTGTGCCGGTTTTGTAGTTCAGGGCCTCCATCTGGTCTTCGGTGACCTGATTGGGATTGCGGTTGATCTCTTCGAAATCCCCCGTGCAGGCTCCCAGACCGAGCAGCACGACCGCAAGCAGCAGCCGCTGCACCTTATGATTCGTAGTTTTCATGGTCTTGCTGTTCATTTAGAATTGGAATTTTACGTTGAAACCCAGGCTCCGGAGCGACGGCATCATGAAGTAGTCGATGCCCTGGTAGTTCAGGCCCGTCGAGGCGACGGCCTCGGGGTCGAACGGCGCCTTGCAGTAGATCATCCAGAGGTTGCGCCCGACGAACGAGACGGTCATGCGCATCTTGTCGCGGAACCACTTTGCGGGCAGCGTGTAGCCCAGCGACAACTCCTGCAGACGGATGTTCGTCGCCGAATAGGTGTAGTACTGCGGCAGGCCCGACTGCGAACCGATGGCCTGGTACCACTTCTGCGCATCGACCAGCTCGCGGCCGTTGATCCACACGCCCCCGGCATCGCGTGCTGCGGCCGAAGCTTCCGAAACGCCGTAGAGGTCCATGTTGGCCTGCGTCGCGGAGTAGCAGATGCCGCCGATGCGGGCCGTAAAGAGCACGCCGAGATTGATGCCCTTCCATGAGAAATCGTTGCGCCATGCCAGGTTGTGGTCGGGGAAGACCGAACCCAGGTAGATGTCGTCCCCTTCGTCCGTCAGCAGCAGGTTGCCGTTCTTGTCCACCTCGATGTATCCGTTGTCGTTGAAGCGCAGGTCGGAGGTCGTGTAGAGGTCGCCCAGCGTGCCGCCCTCCTTGAGGATGTACTTCGCCTTGCCCAGGCCCTTGATGTCGAGTTTGTTGAGATTCAACGGCTCACCCGTTACGGGGTTCACGGCGTTGGCCGCCAGTTCGATGATCTCGTTGCGGTTCCACGAGTAGGTGAAGTTCGTCGCCCAGCGGAAATCGCGCCACTGGTTGTTATATCCGGCCGACAACTCGACGCCCGTATTGCGGACGTGGCCCGTCTGCAGGTAGATCGTCGTATAGGAAGACGAAGGCGGCAGCGAGGGGTCGAAGGTCTGGTTCTTCGTGTCGGCCTGATACCACGAAGCCGAGAGGCTGATGCGCTGCCACAGCCGTGCGTCGAGACCCACTTCGTAGGTGGTCGTGCGCTCGGGTTTCAGGTCCCCGATCGGATAGTGGGTCTTGTCCTTCCAGACGCGGTTCGTGGCGTCGTATTCGTAGGTCGGGATGGTCAGGTGACGCGGGAAAGGCATACCCACCGAGGCGATCGAGCCGCGGATCTTCAGGTAGCTCAACGCCTCACCCAGATCCCATGTGGATGTCGGCACCCACGACAGTCCGACCGACGGATAGAAGAACGACGAGGAGGGGGAGTTGGCCAGTTGCGAGGCCCAGTCGTTGCGGCCCGTCACCGTGAGGTAGAGCATCTGACGCCAACCCACCTCGACCGAGGCGAACAGAGACTGCGTCTGGTCGTGCCAGCCCGTCTTCTCGGCACGTTTTTTCGTGTCGTCGAGGTCAAAGACGTTGAAGACGTTCGGAAGTCCGTTCTCCTGGATCGGGCCGCGGTACGACAACTCATCGGTTTTGATGTTGTTGATCGAGGCGCCTATGTTCGCGTTCAGCGACCAGTCGTCGCCGAAGGTCTTGTTGATATTGACCATCACGTCACCGTAGGTCTGCGTGTTGTAGGCCCGGGCCTCGGTGTAGTGGCCGTTCTTGCCGCCGTCGGTGATGGTCGTATTCGACGAGGCGTAGAGTTTCTGCGTGTAGAGCGAGTTCATGTTGTCGATCCGGACGCGCCCCGAGACGTTCAGCCACGGCAGAATGTCGTACGAGGCCGAGAACGAGAGCATGTAGCGCTTCTTGTCCGTGTTGCGGAGGTTGCGGTAGGCGATCCAGTAGGGGTTCTGCATCCGCAGGTCGCCGCCCTCCATGTCCGACGACCAGAACTGCTCCATGAGCTTCGTACCCTCGTTGTAACGTTCGAAACGGCGGTAGAGGTCGAAGTTCTCGCCCCGCGGGAAGAGGTAGGCCGGGACCAGCGGGTTCGAGTAGACGCCCTGGTTGGTCATGTTCTGGTCCTGCTGGTAGATGTAGCTGGCCGAGGCATCCAGACGCAACTTGTCGTTCAGGAAGTAGGAGGTGTTGCGGAAGGTGAAGTTATAGCGATCGTATTCGTTGTTGGGGATGATCCCGTCGGAATTGACTGCTGCGGCCGAGAAATAGGTCTGGTTGCGGTCCGTACCGCCCGAAAGCGTAAAGGCATTCGTGTAGACGTGGCCCGTCTCGAAGAAGTCATCGGGCGTGTAGCCGTAGCGCGAGGCTGCATTCAGCCGTTCGCCCCAGCTGTAGATGTTCGATCCGCTGCGCTGCCCGTTGAGCCCCGTTCCGTAGCGGTTCTGGAACTCGGGTTGCACGAACGGGTCCAGAAACTCCGTATTGCTCGAAAGCGTCACCTTCAAGGCCCCGGCTTCGCCTTTTTTCGTCGTGATCATGATCGCGCCGTTCGCAGCCTCCGAACCGTAGAGGGCGGCGGCTGCAGCGCCCGTCAGCACCGACATCGACTCGATGTCCTCGGGGTTCAGGTCGGCGATGGACTCGGTGGCTCCGCGCGAGTCGAACTCCGTGCCGCCTCCGCCGCCGAAGTTGTACATCGGAATACCGTCGATGACGTACAGCGCGTTCGACGACTGCGAAATGGACTTGTTGCCGCGCAGCACGACCTTCGTGGCACCGCCGACACCCGACGACGAGGCGTTGATCGTCACGCCGGCCACCTTGCCCGACAGCGAATTGATGAAGTTGGCATCCTTGACGGTCGTCAGGTCCTCGGTTTTGACCTGTTGTACGTTGTAGGCCACGGCCTTCTCGGATCTCTTGATTCCCAGGGCCGTGACGACGACCGATTCGATTTGCGAAGCGGATTCCTCAAGCCTTATCTCGAAATAGGTTCGGTTGGCCACGGCCACGGTAACGGGCGTGTAGCCGATGAAACTGATTTCGAGCGACCGGTCGGCGGCCGGAGCCGGGACCTGAAGCGTGAATGTTCCGTCGATATCGGAACTGACACCTACGGTCGTGCCCTGAACCAGAATGCTGGCCCCGACAATCGGGCTGCCCGCCGCATCCAGAATCTTTCCGGAGACGGAAACCGGAGCCGAACGATCGTCCTTCCGGGTGAGTATGATGTATGAATCGTCGATCTGGTAGGATATGTCCGTATCGGCGAAGAGTTGTGCCAATACGTCCTGAACCGTTTTTTGTGCGGCGTCGATGCTGACTTTGTCTCGGGTATCGACACCTTTGTTGATGAACAAGTAACGAGTTTGATTTTCAATCTCTTTCATGACCTGCGCAATCGAAGCGTCTTCCATTTTGATGGAGATGCGGGCATTCTGTGCCGAAACCGCCCACACGCTTCCGAGCAGGGAGATTGTCAATACGAACCCAAACAGCCTTCGAAACCTGTGGAAGAATACTGTTTTATTCATATCTTTGCAATGTTTTAGGTAATAGGTTAGTTGGTTGTCTCAAAAACTCAATTCAATCTATTATCGGGCCTGCGGCATCCTACCTCCGCAGGCTTTTTGTTGAACGAGTTGCGGGTGGGTCTGCAGCTACGTTTTCATAGGCAATTCTGTTTAGGGTTGGACAATGGATGGACGGGGGATCAGTATATCGTCACCACATTCGTTTCCGGATTCTTTCTGTAGGAGAAGTCTGCCGTGTATTGCAAGATGCGGAGCGCTTTGTCGATGCCGTCGTTTACGCGGATTTTGCCGCTGACGTTCCGGATGTCCGGAAGAGTTTCGAGTTCGATCCTGATTTTGACATCGAACGCCTGCTCGAATTTCTCCATCAGCTCGTCGAACGGCAGGCCCGATATGCTGACGAGGCCCTCCGTCCAGCACGTAATCTCCGGATCGGTGATCGGTTCCACGAAGAGGTGGCCGTTTGACAGATTCGCGACATCGTTCGGATTCAATACGATCTCTTTCTGGGTCGGGTCGAGTTTGTTGGTGATCCGGACACGTCCCTCGAACAAAGCCGTGGAAAATCGCCGGCGTTTTTCATTGGCCACTACGTTGAACCGCGTTCCCAATACCCGTATGTCGGAGGCGAAGGTCTCTACGACGAAGGGCTGCTCCTCGTTGTGCGTTACATCGAACATGGCCTCGCCCGAGAGCCTGATGCGGCGGACGTCTTTGCCGAACACGGAGGGATATTCGATGACCGAGCCGGAGTTGAGCTGGACTCCGGTTCCGTCCGGCAGGGTGAGTTTCAGGCGTTGGCCATTCGGGGCCTGCAATGTGTTGGTTTGTTCGGAGAACAGCTCGTAGGTCCGTTCCCGGCCGACATATCCTCCGATAAAAAGACCGACGGCAAGCATGGCGGCAGCCTGCAGCGCCATGCGCGCAACACGCTTCCAGTGGGTAACGATCCAGCTCGTAGGCCGCATCTGCTCGCCGTACAGCTCCATCATGTCGATCTGCAGATGCGCTTCATCGGCACATCGCTGGAACTCCTCCGGATCCTCCATGTACCACCGCTCGACCTGCTCCAGCTCTTCGGGCGACGCTTCTCCGCGCAAGGCCCTGTATATTACGTCCTGATTCATCTTTCGTTGAAATTTGTCTTTGTTTATGTCTTTTATCATTTAAACGCATGGCGCGGGGGAGTTTACAGACTTTTTTGCAAATAAATTTATTTAATAACCAAATAAGATATTTTATTTATTGCAATTGTTTTGCGATAAGTCAGTTGCCGCATGCTGTTTTTTTATGTGGTTTGCAAATCATGCCGGCATTTTCCCGACGGAGGATGGGAAAAGCTGCGTTCTGTCCTGCGATTCGGAATCTCTTTTCCGATAAAAGGCCGCTTTTTCGCAAATATTTATTATTTTTGATCGCAATAGCGAAGTTTGGGCATGGAAAAGCCGACGAAAATATTGACGGCGGAAGAGTTTGACAGGCTTTTCAACGACAAGGAGCGTTTTGTACGAATCGCGTACTCCTATGTGAATGATATCGAGGTTGCGACCGATATTACGACCGATGGCTTCATGTATTTGTGGGAACATCGGGACAAGCTCGATATCGACATAAACATCAAGGGGTATATCTATAATTACATCCGAACCCGATGCATCTCGTTCCTCCGCAAGCGGAAATCAATGCTCAAAGCCCACAGCGAACTCTACAGAAAGGAGTTGTGGCGAATAGAATCGGGTATCAATACGCTCTCCAATGAAGAGCTGATCGACAAGTTGTTCGAGTCCGAAATAGTTGAGATATACCGCCGCGAACTGGCAAAAATGCCCGTACTGACCCGCAACGTATTTTTGGCCAGCAGGCTGGAGAACATGACTTATTATCAGATTGCCCAGAAGTTCAATCTGACGGTCCGGCAGGTAACGTCGGAAATCCAGCGCGCCAGTCTGCTGCTTCGTGCGCCGTTGAAAGATTATCTGTTGGCTGCCGCCGTCATCTTCCTCTCCTCGATGGGATCCGAGTGACCCCCTCCCCCAAAAAAATAAGTTCCGCGAGACGGGTGAGCGCCCGAAGGCGTTCCCGTTCGCGGAACCCGCTGTAGACCGACGGCTACTCCTTGTCGGCCTGATTCTTACCGGCTTTCTTGTCGGGAATGGGGTAGGGCAGGTTGCCGGCCTCGTCGCCCATCTGCTCGAGATAGGCGTCATACATGTCGAGAATCCAGGCGTCGTTCTCCTCGGCCTCCTTCTTGTGGACCTTGCCCTCGGGCCCCTTGAACCACTTCTTGCAGAAATCCTGCAGACCCGGGTAGCGATCCTTCATGAGCACCGAATTGACCAGCATGTAGGGGTAGACAATTCCTTCGGGGTCGTTGTGGAAGCGGACGCCGAAGTTGGTCTGGAGCGATCGGCCCATGCCGTTTATTCCCGATGAAACCCATATTTTCCACCAGTAGGTGGTGGCATTCCTGCCCACCTTATCGACGCAGAACAGCATCTGGAGGGTGTGGTAACGGCTGGAGAAATTAGGCTTGGCAAGCGGGTGCGACTCCCAGCGCAGCCCGTCCGGATGGTTCTCGGTCGTCTCGACATAGTCGATGCTCACAACATCGTCGGCCGTGTATTCGATCGGCTCCTTGTCGTCGGGTGTTTTGGTGACCTTGAACGAGTAGTTCTCCTTCTTGAATACCGAGTTCTCGGCATGCCAGCCCCGCTGGACGTAGCAATCGACCTGCTCGCCCGACTTGAGGGTGACGATCACATGATCCGACTCCGCCTCTTCGGGATCCTTGGCTTCAGCCCGGGGAATCGTGCCGACGGCGGCCAGCGCCGCCAGCGCACAGATAAAAAAGTGTTTCATACGATTTGGGGATTAGGGATAAAACGTTCAATTGTTTTCGGGATCGTACGCCTCGAGCATCAGGATGGTCTTGCTGCGGTCGGTTTTCGACTGCAGTATCCGTTCCGCGAGGTCGGGATCGTCGGCAATGTATGCGGCCACCGCCTCGCGGAACCGCTCCTTGCCCCGGCGGCTGGCCGAACCCACGACCTCGAAGTTCTCCTTACCGGCCTTGCGCAGGTAGTAGGCCGTGCGCGAGCGGCTGAGGTAGCGGTACTTGACCAGCACCTCGATGCCTCCGTTCGAATCGATGCCGTAGCCCTTGTGCGAGTAGACGCCGACACAGATGTGCGGAGTCTCGACGTAGACCCACAACCAGCCGGCATCGGGTGCCGGGATGAACTTGCGGGGGTGCTCGGGCGCCGTGGCATGCCAGCAGACGATCGAGTCGATCTCCTCGTAGCGGTAAATCTCCTTGCTCTTGTCCTTGTAGAAGGCCCGGCGCAGCAGTTTGACATCCCGCTCGTGTTTGGGGAGTTCGATGCGGTCCTTTTCGCCGCATTCGATGACCCGACCGTCCTTGAGGTAGATGCGGCCCTGAACCGTCGAGGCGGCCTGGACGGCCGATACGGTTGCCATGCACAGCAGCGACAGCAGCATGGCGCGAATGATCCGCGGATTCATGGTGTTGGGGATTTGGGGTTTTGACGGATGTAAAGTTAAGTATTTTATCTCAAAAACAAAAGAAGGCAGCCGGAGCGGCAGGAACGGTCGTCCGGGACCCTCCGTGTTGCGGGTCCCGGACGATGGCGCCGGTTGTTACTTCTGCAGCAGCGCGGCGAACTCCTTGAGCCGGTCGAGGCTGTCGAAGAAGTCGAGATCGAATTTGGCCTCCCTGCCGCCGCCGAGCGTCACGGTCAGGATGCCGTCCTCCTCGTCGTACGAGATGTTCGAAATCTCGGAGATGGAGAACGCCTCCGTCTCGACCTGGCCCTTGCGGATCACGGGATAGGTCACCCGGTCGTTGTCCACGGTGATGACGCCGCCCTTGGCCGAGAGGGCACGGGCCTGGCGGATCTTGCGGTAGGCCGTATAGAGCATGTAGAGTCCGGCGATGATCAGAAGGATCGTTGTCGGCAGGGGACCGAGCACCGGCTTGGCGCCGATGCGGATGCCGAAGGGGTGAACGAGGGGGAAGACGATCAGGGCGGCACCCAGGATCAGATAGGTCAGGTTCTCCTTGACGGCCGAAGTCGATGCGTAATTGAATGTTTTCATGGTCTGAAGTTTTTTGAATAAAAAAAACGTTTATCCTTTGATGAGGTACCAGATTACGGCGGCGACCAGCATAAGAGCCATCACAAGAGTCATCGTCTGGCGGTATTTCTCTACGGCCGGCGACTCCTCCTCCGCATCGGGGATCTCCACCATCGGGCCGCAGAAACGCAGCCCGCCGCCAGCCTCTCCGAGCATGGCGTTCGACAGGGGCTCGATCTCGTAGCCGTCGGGCTCCTTCGAGATTCCGAGGGCCGCATAGTGGCAGTCGAGCCGTGCCGCATGCTTGGGCGAGAATACCGTCCGGGTGAAGAGCACCAGGCCGTCGAACCGGTCGCTGACCTGGGCGACGACGTCGTCGTCCGCATCCATGCCGCAATGGTTTCCGTGTTCGTCCAGCACATAGTAATCGGCTCCTTCCGACTGTACGGAGTCGTAGCGTATGTGTCCGATTTCGAGCGAATCGATCTCGGCATGAATGGCCTGCAGGGTCTCTTCGTCGATCGTTGTGCCGTTAAGCGGACAGGCATAGAGACAGTAGCGGGAGTCCTCGTGCGAGACGCCGCGAACCGGGTAGAGATGGACTACCCGGGCGTTTTTCCAACGCAGGAAGCGCTTCGAGAGCTTCCCGATGGCCTTCGCATCGAACGAAGGGGGAATCTCTCCCCCTTCGAGCGCTGCGGTCAGTTGTTTGAGGTCCAGCATGGTCTATGCCTCGTTTTCCTGTTTCGAATAGGCCGAGAACTCGCAGCCGAACCGCTCGACCATCATGTTGTCCATCTCGTCGGCTTTTTCGGCCAGCTGCACGAGGTTCTGCTGGATCCGCTCCTCGGACGCCTCCGAGATGTCGGCCAGGTGGATGCGGTAGCACAGGTAGATCTGGCGCCCCTCGATTCCCATTTTGTAGGGATAGAAATCCGTGTCGAGCATGTAGTCCAACACCTTCTCCACATCCTTCTTGGGCAGGAGGTTGATCGGCGAGACGGCGAAGAGGTACGTGCGGTCGTAGACGAACAGGCGGATCTCGGAGCTGCCCTTGTGGAACAGCCACGCCTCGTTGCCGTCGCGGGCCAGTACGGGGTTGATGCCCATCTTCCCGATGGCCGCCTCGCAGAACTCGCTCAGGGGCGAGAGCTGACGCTCCTCGAAGACCCCTTCGGGCAGTTTCTCGCCGCACGAGGGGCAGAACTCCTCCTCGTCCGAAATCAGTTCGTCGCAGCTCTCGCACTGCACCTGGAAGCAGTCGCGATCCAGCTCGCCGAGCGAGTCGAAGAGCTTGTGGAGCGTCTCGACGCGGATGCCGAAGCCCATGTTGTCGGCGTCGGAGTTGGTGAACTTGCTCACGGTGATGCCGACCACCTCGTTGCGGTCGTTGATGATCGGGCCGCCGGAGTTGCCGGGGTTCACCGCCGCGTCGGTCTGGATGTAGTACTGCCCGTTCATTAGCTGCTTGGGCGACGAGACGGTGCCCTCGGTGACGGTGAAGGGCATGCCGTAGGGATAACCCGCCACGCGGATCTTGTTGCTGATCGCGAGCGAATCGGCGGCCGCGAGGTTCAGCTCGGGGAGTGCCGAGAAGTCGTGATCGACGGCCAGCAGGGCGATGTCCAGCGTCGGATTCACGAGTACGACCCGGGCCAGATAGGGATTGCGCTCGTTGTCGTGGACGGCCACCGTGTGGAAGCCCTCGACCACGTGGTAGTTCGTGACGAAGAGGTCCCGGTCCTTCAGGTAGAAACAGCTTCCGGAGCCTCCGGCGTGCGTTACCTTGAATACTACGCTATAGATATTCTGTTCCATGGTACATCGTTTTTAGTTGTTGTTGAAGAATCCGCTCATCATTTTCTGCTGCAGTTCGCCGGCCAGACGCATGTACTCGGCCATGTCGCCGCGCGCCATCGCCTCGGTCATCTTCTGCTGCAGCTCCTGAATCTCGCCTCCGCCCATCGCTGCGGCCATCTTCTGCTGCATGGCCTGCGCCTGCGCCTGGGCCTGTTCCATCATCTGCTGCGCCATCGGGTTGCCCTCCATCACCCCGGAGAAGAACCCTTCGTCGTCGTCCTCGTCGATCTCGCCCTCCATGACCTTGTCCAGCGCGTTCCAGAGCGTCTCGGCGGCCTTTTCCATCGGCTGGTCGGCGGCCTCGCGCAGCGCCTTGACGAAAATGGCGTTCAGGTCGTCCTGCATGTCGTTGTAGAAGTAGGCCTCGTAGAACTTGTAGCAGATGCGCACGGCAGCGCGCTCGAAGTCCTTGTTCTGCATGGCGGCCGTGGCCTCCTCGTAGACGTCCTTCATGTTTTCCTGTACGTTCTGCAGCGACGAGGGGCCCTTGATCGAGACGAGCGTATCGACGAAGTAGAGATCCTCGGCCAGCTTCTCCTTCGGCATCGCGAGCAGCTTCTCGAGGAAGGCCATGCCCTTCATGACGAGTTCGGCTACGGGCAGCTCCTCGTCCATGTCATCGACGGCCTTGTCCAGGTCGTTTGCCAGCTGTCCCTGCGGCTGTGCGAAGTAGGAGATCTGGTAGAACGTCGTGTCGATCACGTTCCACGAATAGCCGTAGCGGCGCTGGTCGTTGTATTCCCTGACGGCATCGAGCGTCGCCCGGACGAGCGACTGGACGGCTTCGTAGATGCGGTCCACGGTCTCCGCGGGGTAGGGCGTCACGCGGGGCTCATAGCAGCGCGTGGCCCCGAACTTCGTGCAGAACTCGTCGTCGTAGCGATCGCCCACGCGGCAGATGTTCTGCAGGATGGTGACGATCTTGTGGGGATGGGTCTCCTCCATCGGGCAGTGGTATTCCATCTTCAGGCGGTCACCCTCCTTCGTAAAGCGCGGCAGCAGCAGGCGGTTGATGTTCATGTCGGCCACCTGGCGCAGCATGGCCACGCGCCCCTTGGCCGGGAGGTTCAGGAAGTCGGCGTCGATATGCATCATTCGGTCGTCGAGACGCACATTGACGACGATCGAGCCGTGGGGGAGGTGGAACTCCGTCCCCTCGGCATTGCCGTACTTGGTGCGGAATTCGGGATTCAGATGGTCGAGCAGCGTGTGGAACGCCTCGACGTATTGCTCCTCTCCGTACAGATCGATGCTCTTGTCGTAGAGGTCGCGCTGCATGGCACTCTGCGTGGAGTCCTTGACCGGCGCAATAAAGGGAAGTGTACGTTTCATAGGTCGTTATCGGGTTTAACGGTTATTCTTCTTCGGGCGTGATCGTGCCGTCGGCATTTACCAGAATCTTGGCTTCGTAGTAGAGGTGCGTCACCTGGCCGCCGGAGGTCTCGGTCTCCTTGCCGTCCTCGGTGAAGCAGATCTTGAAATCGGCCTCCTGGGCACCGATATCGCGGCCCCGGTTCATCAGACCGGTGCTTCGCGGAAGCACTTCGCTGATCTCATAGACGCTGACCGACTGGAAGGTGTGTCCCTCGGGCAGGAGCTGCTTGGCCTCTTCGATCTGGCGTCCGATGGCTGCCGGGTCGATCGCCGAGAGGCTGATGCCCTTGATCTTCGCGTAGTCGATCTCATTGACGCTCGTCGAGTAGTCGTTCATCTGTCCCACGCGGCCGTCCAGGTAGTAGGCCTGACGGAAGGCATAGTTGTCCGCATTGACCATGTCGAGCGAGATGCTGCTCAGGTCGTTCGAGAGCTCCTCTCCCTCCTGGAAGCGCATGGCGAAGATCTTGAACTTCGTCGTGTCGATCTTCTCCTTGAGGATTTCCACGGCCTTGGCGTAGGATTCGGTCTGGTCGGCCGGATACTTGGCTCCTCCGAGCATCGAGCTCACGTTGTTGCACGAAACGAGCAGGGCGGCCATGCCGGCGACGGCGGCGAAACAAGCAAATCTTTTCATAAAAATAAGGTGTTTGAGGATTAGTTGTGTGTTTTGTGTCTGTTATCGTTTTGTTTCATTCCATTTCGGATTCGAGGGTGCGGCAGAAGTCGATCTCGCGCCAGAACTGCTCCAGCAGCCGTTCGTCGCCGAGCGACTTGCGGCCCGGGCGGAGGAACCCGTCCGGAGTCTCGGAGGCGAAATAGAGGGTGTCCCCCCGGAATGAAATCATCAGGTCGCGGTTGAACGACCGCCTCAGTTCGGTCATGCGGCGCATCATCGCGGGCGTCAGCACCATGCGGGCCTCTATCTCGTCGTCGGCATAGACCGCGAAGAGGCTCTCGAACTCGGGATCCTCCAGGTGGACGAACTTCGCGCCGTTCTTCTGGCGGATGCGCTGGACGGTCTGTGCCAGGTAGCCGACCCTGTTTTCCAGATGGTCGGGCAGCAGCAGGACATACCCCCGGAACTCGCGCCGCGTGCGGCAGTACCCGAACATGCCGCGGAAGGTGTGCATCGTGCTTTCGACCCGCGCGCCGAGGATCGGCCGGACGATCGAGCGGTAGAGCATCGTGAGCGGATTGGCCGCAAGGTCCCTGCCGTGCAGCGGGGTGATGCCCACGTCGCAGACCTGCATCGTCCGCTCGCCGACGGGAATCTCCAGCCGTCCGTACGAAGTCGCCTCCATCCCGGCCAGCGACGTGGATTCGCTGAAGAGCCGGCTGGCGGCCAGCGCCTCACGATGGACCGTTCCCGCAGGATTGAACCGGGCCTCGGGGAAGAGTTCGCCGACGATGCGGCCCATGAGCGCGGTCTCCCGCTCGCCGAGCGACTGGAGCCCCCGCATGAAGGCGAAGTGCAGCACGCAGAAGAAGACGAATCCGTAAAGGATGTATTGGCTGGTCTGTACGTTTGTCGCGTAGTCGGCCGAGGCGAGCAGGTAGCCGCCGAAGAGACAGAATGCAAACCACAGCAGCGTCGTCGAGTAGACGATCACGAGCAGCGCCCTCACCACCCTTCGCAGGCGGGCGATGCGCGTCAGCTGCCGGCGCATCCGGCCTGAAAGTTCCTTGAAATCGGGAGTCGGGGCGCTCATGACCGGAAGAGTTCGGCAACCGAGGCCGCCTGTTTTTCAGGGTCGGGGATTTCGATCAGCGCCTCCTGCGTATGGCGGCCCCACGAGGCGATGATCGACGAGGGGAACATCTCGATGGCGTTGTTGTAGTCCGTCACGGCCGCATTGTACGTGCGGCGTATGGCCTGCAGCTCGTTCTCCATCTCCTCGATCTGCCCCTGCAGGTGGAGGAACTGCGCGTTGGCCTTCAGTTCGGGGTAATTCTCGACGGCGACATGGAGCCGGCCGAGCAACGACGAGAGCTCGCCGCCTTCGCGGATCTGCTCGCTCTCCGCGGCCGAAGCCGCGCGCGAACGCAGGTCGGTGATGCGCGTCAGGAGTTCGTTCTCGTGGCCCATGTAGGCCTTGACCGAGGCCACCAGATTCGGGATCAGGTCGTTGCGCTGCTTCAAGACCACGCAGATGCCGCTCCGGCACTGCCGGACACGGTTGCGTCGGGCGATCAGGCTGTTGTGCGTGACGATGCCCCATATGACCAGCAGCACGGCGACTGCAGCCACGATGACAATAAGGATTGTTCCGGTAGACATAATGTATATCTGTTATCGGGTTCGGTATTTTCCGGGTTGTCTCGAAATTTTCGTGTCTCCGCCGCATCCATTCTGCTCCTCCGGTATTCGGGCTTTCGGCCCGGGCCCTGATATACACAAAGCGTGGGTCTGCGGCCATATTGGGTTTTGGAGGTCCTGAGATTACCTTTAGCACGAATATGGTGATAGCAGCCCACGCGAACGTGAGAGCCGCCATGCCATCTCTCGTGCCAAGTTTGAAAATTTCTCAGGTTCCCAAAACTACAAGATCAGCATAACGCTTCGTATGTATCCGATCGGGTATGTCGCCCAATCTCTCTACAAATATAGTTTTTTTTCTTCACCCGCAAGGCGTCATGTGCAAAAAAGAACGATTTATTCCGCCGTAAAGACGACAATGGCGCAGCGGCCCCTTGTCCCCGTGTGATCCGCTCCTGCAATCCGGGACGATGCCGGATCCGAAAAATGTCGTATCTTTGGGAGGTTGTTGTATATTGGTATGAGGCGGTTGCGTGCAAGTCTGGAGCAGGCCTCCCTCCGAACGGAGTGGGACGGCTGGGTGAAACGGGTTCTGACGGCTGCGGGGCAGGTCGATTTTTCGCGGCCCGGGAGCTGGAACCCGCTGGTGTCGTTGTCGGGAAACATCCCGGCCATGCGCTGGCTGGTGCGGCAGATCCGCCTCTGCAACCCCGTGCCGCCCGAACAGCCGCACGGGGAGGCCGCATTCCTCATGCTGGCAGCTTTCTGCCTGGACAATCGGGTCCTCGGCTTTCTCATCGACACCTGGCGCCACTACTGCCGGACGGGGAACGGCCGCGGCCTGCTGTCCTGTGCACGGGCCCAATCGCAGGCCAACCGGCAGGAAGAATATCCCCATCTGAATGTCCTCTACAACCTGATGATGGGGGATGTGCTTCGCCAATACCGGCTTTATGTCGCGCCGGCCGACCGTGGCTCCGCAACCTCCTCGCTGACCGAGCGCGATTTCCGCGCCCTTGCGAAATACCTTCCCGACTTCCATCCCTTCGGTCTCCTGGAGCGGGTGCAGGCGGCACAAAACCGGATGACGGGGACGCCGACCGGCGGGGAGCTGGCCCGTGCATGCTGCATGTCCGACTCCGCCTTCCGCCGGCAGTTCCGGCAGGAGTTCGGCATCCCCGTCTCCGAATGGCTCCGCCGGCAGCGCATGGCGCGGATCGAGCGAATGCTCCGGTCGCCGGACATCCCGCTCTGTCAGGTGGCGGAAGAGAACGGCTTTCGGATGCCCTCCACGTTTGCGGATTACTGCCGCCGCAATTTCGGTGCGCCGCCCGGGCAGCTGCGGAGACGGCTTGCGGAGCCCGGAAACGGCCTCTGCTCCGAAATTTCCGATCTCTGAACAGAATTCGGGATCCATCGGCCTTCCCTATCTTTGTCTAACCGATGAATCCCGAATCCATGCCCGATCCGAATGGTCGAAAAATATCACTCGCGGCCATGTCGCCGAAGAGGGCCCGCCTCTCTTCGCGGCGTGTCTTGGAGGTCCTGAGCCCCGCCGAACCCGAACGCCGCCGGGGGCCGCCGCACGCAGGGTGATCCGGTCACCCGAGCAGCTCGTAACAGTGACAATCGACAAACCGCCCGTTCTTGAAGCAGGCCTTGCGCCAAATGCCGCACGCCCGGAATCCGGCCCGCTCCAGAACCCGCATGGAGGCCCGATTGCCGGCATAAACCCGGGCATGGATGCGCACAGCATCCGTCTGCCGGAGATACTCCCCGACAGCCTCTTTCAGGGCCCGGGACATGATTCCGCGGTTCCAGTAGGGCTCGGCAAGCCAGTAGCCCACCTCGGCATTGTAGCGTTCCACGTCCGTCCCGCGGATGAACCCGATATTGCCCGCCGCTTCCTGCCGGATTTCGATGCAGTAGTTCCGCGAGCCCTCCTGCTCCGAGGCGGATCGGATGAACCGCAGCGCATCCTCTTCCGTATATGGATAGGGTAGGCCGTCGCGGCAGTTGTTCCAGATCTTCCTGTTATTCAAACACTTCACCAGCGCGGGGCCGTCCGACTTGCGCCAGGGTCTCAATACAAACGGCTCCATCTCAGAATCTTCCGCCCATAACCGGCCGTTGTCGTTCCATTCGCCGTAGAGGATTCCCCTGCGGGTATTTTCCAAAAACTTGTCGAGGCGTTTGCGGAAAAGTTCAGGTTGGTTCCTCTTGATCTGAATGGTATCGATCCGCACCCGCCTGTAGAGTTCCGGCAGGCGGCGGAAGTTCTCCCAAAGCTCGGGATCGGCCTGCAATTCGCGCAGAATATCCGGATCAATGGTGAATCCGGCTGCGCTCATATCCGGCAATACGGCCCGTCCCGCATCGGTCATCAGCCCCAGCCGCTCCATGCGGCGGCAGCGCTCCTTGTTTAGCTCAGACCAGTTGCTGCGGGGCTTTCGCGGGCAAAGTTTCTGTACTGTCACCTCGTCGGAGATCTTCTTGACCGTGCTGTCGATCCATCCGAAACACAAGGCCTCCTCCACGGCATCGACATACCGGAAGGTGCCGTCATCAACGGGTCTTCCCCGCCTGACCGCCACCCAGCACTCCGTCTCCCTGTCGTGGTTCTGCCGAAGCCATTCACGCAGCTCCGACCTCGATTTCACCTCCAGCAAATTATGCATGATCCTTGTTTTTCAGGTATATTCTGTCGTCTTGACAAAAATACGAAATATAAATAGATTTTCAGTTTTCGCGCGGTGGAACTCAAGCCTTTCATGCATACCCTAATGTATACCCAATGCGTACCCTGCGCCCGAAAAAGAGCGTATTTTGAGGTTCAAAACAAAGGTTCGGGGTATGATAGAGAAAACAAAAAGAGCCGACAATCGATTGACTGTCAGCTCTTTTCTGGTGAACCCGCTGGGGCTCGAACCCAGGACCCCAACATTAAAAGTGTTGTGCTCTACCTGCTGAGCTACGGATTATCATTTTGTTAATCAGATAATTATATGCGTTGCGGCCTTTTGTAATTGGCTGTATGCATACCCTATGTAGAACCTACCTCCCGACTGCTGGTTAATAGAAGATGTCTTGTAAAATATTGATAGCCATTGTATTCATTCATAGACTATCCGTAATCTGCCGTGTGATACTTTTTCATAATTATTTCATGAGTTAAGTTCGTTGATGTAGAATGTTCTTGATGCAAAAATAGAAGGACAAACTTTCGCAAAGGGGCATATTTGAGTCCCCTTTGCAAAGTCTCTGTCCTCGGGAATGTTAGGTGCTTTTGTATTTATTGAGGATATTTTGTATTAAAATTCTCCAGCATAACACGATTTCCTCCTTTTGCAAAATTAGCTTGATGTTTCTTGTCTACATTTGCAATACATAAACATTGTAAATTAGATTGCCTATTGTCTGCTTTGTTTCCGTTTTTATGGTGTGTCTGCATGAACTGGTGGTCAAATGGATTTGTTATACGTAAACCACAATTCTCACAGGTGTATTCATGTAATTCCCTGTAAGCCAGACTTATTCTTTCCCAATCTTTTGTATAGCCAAATATATCAACCTCTACATTTTTTGAGGGATTTTCGTATGTGTCGTCGGCATGCTTTAATATCTCAATAAAATCGGATGATGTCATATTTGCCGAATATTCTCCCATGGCCATATTCATGCAGTATTTGCAAAGAGGTAGATTACGCACCTCAACTTCCTGCATATTATTATCCATGTCTATAACCAAAACAGGTTCTGTATTGGCACGTCGATATTCCGATTTTAAAGTTCCCGAATTTATAAAATCTTGGATTGTTTGACAATCTCGAATATGAAAACGAGGTTTCCCGTATTTTGTTAAGCGATAATTTCGCTTATATAGAAAAATCTGATGTTCTTGGTTATCCTCTTCATCAATCAAAAAAATACCTTTATCTGTAAATTTAATATTTTTGCGAATATCATTTATGTCAACATCTTCTATTTTAAGAGGTTTATATCCAATTGCTTTATCTAAACGATACCCCATTGATTTTAATAAGGACTTTAAGCCTTCAAATTTATAGATTGGTTCATCTTCGGCCATTGCTATTGGTATTTTTATTGACAAAATTTTCAAGTACTTCTTCTCCACTTGTCACAATGCGAAATTCTACACGTCGAGAGGATACTGGATCAATTGCTTTTTTAGTTTTATAAGTATATTCACCATTGCAGTCAAGAGACTTCCCATATGAAAGGCCATTGGCCGTAAACCAAAACTCCAGCAATTCTTTTTGCTCTTTTGTATATTGTTGGAAAATAGGCATCTGGCGGAGATATATTAATACATTTAAGGCACGTTCCTGAGAAAGAATAATATTTGCAATATAAGGGTCAGAATGTTTTGCAGGATACGGAACATTATCCGTATGTCCCTCTATGCGAATTTCTTGAATTCTATCTCTTAAATTGTCATTGAGCAAAATGTCGAAATATCGCGGTAAAAATTCATCAAGAATTAGTTTAAACTGAGGTGTTAAACGTGCACTTCCTTGCGCAAAGAGGACTGTCGGATTGTTGAATTTCATAGATAAATCTCGACCAATTGCCATTTGCCATTTGACGGTGTCCTGCTCAAATTCAGAGACTAGTTTATCGTACAATTTATTTTTAGTCTCAACATATTCTGTAAGCACCGTCTGATTTTTTTGTACTCGACTAATATATGCAATGGCAATAAAGAGGAAAATAATCATTAACCCCGTCATCAAGTCGGATACCGACATCCATACATTCGATTTTGCCATAGTTAATTTTTTCGAATCATTGCTTGAATGCAAGCATCCAGTTCTGCTAAAGTTGTACTCAATCGAGCATAGAACTGCTTATCTAATGCAGTGAGTTGAGCATTAAGAGTCCTTGATCCTTGTGTAATAAATCCAATACCTTCTTCTAGACTATGTTTCGTGTTTTGCCAAAATTGTTCATTATAATCTCGGATTTTATTAAGTTCATCCAATTTTTGAATAAGTAATTGTACTCCATCAACGAAATTGCGTTGTTTCCGTACCCATTCATTGAGGGATTTCGTTGATTCCTCAAATTGTAACATATTATCTTTGCTTAATGTTGCAGTTTCTTCAATTTGAGTAACTATATTAACGAATTTTTGATCCTCAATAATAACTTGGTTAAGAGCATCTATTAATTGCCGAAGTTTGCCTCCATCACTTACAAGTAATCTGGTATCACTTGATACTTTGGATAAGGTTGTTGCAGAAAGATTAAAATTAGCAACCATTTCTTTATATTGCGTAGTTAAAGAACTTATCATTTCCTTATTTTCTTGTTGCCAGATATTTAGTCTTTCTACACTTTGATTAAGTTGATCAAAATTATCCTGAATTAGTTTATTTATAAGAGAATTCATCTGCTTTTGGAATTCTACGGTAACATTCCTCATAACTTCTACAAGTGCTTCTGTATTACTCTTCTTAAGCAGTTCTGAAAATTCATCAAATTTACCAACAAGTAATTTATTGGTCTCTTTCATTTTTTCTTCTATCTCATCAACCTCATTGCGTAATACAATACTGAAATTTTTGACTTCATCTAGCATCTCATTCTGAGCTCCTGATATACCATTTGTAGTTTCAAGACATTCTCCAATAAAGCTATTGATAGAAGTTGCTGTAACATCAATATTATCAAATTTATTTGAAAATCCTTTCAACTCTCCAAGACTGGCATCTATTGAAAAAATAGCATCCCCGATCGTGCGATAAAATGCAGTTTGATTTTCCGCTTGTTGTTTGTTTTGATTTCTCAATTCCTCGAGAGTTTCCTTTGTTGAAACACTCATTGCTTCAACAGCCTTACAGATTTGATTTGCTGCTATATCTATATTTGATTGGCCTCCATCGTTTTCATCTAATGCTGAATTAACTTGCTTTGATAAAATTAGAGAACCGATCATACCTGCTAATGAGGTAAAGAAGGCTGTTTTTAGTCCACTAAGGAGTAAAGGAATACTTGTATCAAGATTTTTGGTGTCAAAATAAAGAAGGCCGATTGTAATGCCAGCAAACGTTCCGAGTACACCTAAAGTTGATATCATAGACGGCAATTGCTCAACCCAATGCCGTTTTGCGATAAAAACACCAGTGTCCTTTAGTTTCTTGATATAGAAAAAACAAATAGCAAATGCGATAGATATAATAGCAAGCGATATATAGGTTATAAGATTAAGTCCGTCTGCATTCATAATAGTTATACTTTGTTCAGTTTCATATTATTACAAAGATAATAAATTATTAATAAAAGGGTTCTTACCAAAGGTTATATTATGCAAACTGTTCCAAATATTTCTCATTGAAGCCAGCCAACGGGAATTTGAATACACTCGGGTTGCCTTCTTTTGTCGTATAATCGAATACGATCATATCGCTGTCGATATGTGCTTGAAACATATTCAAGGTTTCAGTAGATTCTGTAAAGGTAACGATATTGGGGAACGCCATTGCTGGGATTTCGATTGCTGGATTTAGCAGAAAAGACATGCCTGCAAACCCTTGTCCTCTTTTTTGAAAAGTCATGGATACTTGTTGTGCAGGATCTATATCCAAAGCAAACATGTATCAAAACTCTACGGGTGTAGGATTGTCTTTTTTACGGGCAACAATGAGCGTCATTACACAATCATCGTCATAACTTACGGATTTGGCGACATAGGCTAATTCCATGCCCTCTTTTATTTCCGTTCCTGTTTTTCATTCTATTCTTGGTGTTTTTCTTTTCATTTTAGCTAAAATTTATAGGGGTGATTAAATCTTTGATTATGATATAAATATAGTCAAAATTTATGAGATTTGCAAATAATATAAAAACAAACTTGGATAGAACGGTAAGTATAGGCCGCCTATCCAAGTCTGTCTTTTTATTCATTCTCTCCCCATTGTTCCACCATTACGGTTTTGAAAGTGTCTTGTAGACTTTCCACGCTTTTGAAAATAAGGAGAAATGCAGTACGGGATGATTTGTCGGTATTTTCATCTACCGTTATGCGCAACCCTGTACTTGTAATATCAACTCCAACCCAATCGGGTATTTTGTCATTCCACTGATAGGTCCAATATCCATTGCTGGAAACTGTTATCTCTTCGGTCCCACCCTTTGCTGTAAAATGGACGGATAAAGGAGAAACCGTCAAATAATATGCATCCTCGTCAGAACATGCAGATGATATAAAAATGGCCGCAGATATGGCAACAACAACTCTCAAAAGAGATTTCATTGTCTGCTGAATGTCTTGAGTTCGTATTCTTCCCAGCCATCACCCTTTTCATGATACTCCAACTTAAGGGTCGATGTCGTCAGCTCCTTAATGGTAAAAGTTTGCGGATCTCCAGATTGTGTATATCGAACCGTCAGCTTGTTGTTGGATGATACGGAATAGTCGATACTTTCCGATGAATCCATCTCTTTATAGAAACCAGTTTTGTCTGCATTGAAGACGAAATAGATTTGTGCGTTCGTCATGTCCTCGTCCCATTCGTCCTTGGCGTTGCCGTCGATTTCATAACCGACAGAATGCATGTAACGCCATGTTCCGACGAGTTCTTCCAGATTGATTTGTGCGTTGTCGTCATCATCGGAACAAGCAACAAACACCGTTGTGGCAAACAGGGCCATCAGTAAGAACAACTTTTTCATGGTTGCAATAAGTTTAGGTTTGTCGTCCCAGCACCTGAACGACGGTTCATCATGTTTGATTTATAAAAACAGAAAGCGTGGTGCCGAAAACTTATTTTAGTTGAACAGGTCGTAGGAAACCTTATAGCATAAATAAGCAACAGCCCCACGCCTATACCCACAAATGGATATGACGCGGCAAGATGTCTGCCTATTCTCCGCTATAATCGAATTTCCTACGTTCGTTCAACGAGAACAAGCAACACTTTCCGTGTTTGTTCGTATGTCCCACAAAGATAGGCAAACAAACTGAAAAGTAAAACATCTTTCCGATTTCTCGGAGCTGTTGCAGTTAAAAATAGACTTTACGCCTGCATAAACCCTGAAACTCTGCTTTTCAAAACCCTCAAAACCACGGATTCCGACTTTACGTCAGCATAAATTCCATATCCGTAAGTTGCAGGTTTTGGAGCAAATTGTAATGTATAGATTGTGAATGATATAGCCATCTTGCTATATATTAGTACGCTTTGTTTTGGAGCATAAGAAAATACCCCTGCCATCGTAAGACAGCAAGGGTATTCTTCTTTGTAAAGCGTTACTCCACAAACCAACTGTACTCGGCATCCCCCTCCAAGGCCCGACCGATTCCTGCAATCAGCTCCGTTGCATTCAGCGACCTGTCAAGGAAGGTGTCGATGTAGCTGGACTTGTTGGCTCCCGTAAAAAGGTTGTAGACCTTCCACAAGTCAATCTCGGGGTTGTCCCCTCTGGAAAAGTTCTCGTCCGTGTAGTAAGCCTTTGCTACGGCATTGATGTGGCAGTCGGTAAACTCCATGGCAGGAAGCTGCCGTTTCTCGGCTGTGGGCAGGTATTGATACAAGCGTGCCTTGCCGATCAACTGGGCAAACTGGTGCTCACTGAGCGATTGTCGTTGCAGGGCTGCCATCTGCTTAATGTGCCGTTCGGCATCGTACTGCTGGAACAACTGCAACGAAGCCTCAAACAAGTCCTGCACGCTCATTACCCGCAACTCCCGCTTGAATCCATCGGTCGATACACACAGGTTGCAGCAGACAAGGTTCTTGAACCCGATGAAGACCTTGAACTTCTCGACCGTCTTTTTCGAATAGAGATTTTCGTGGTTGTAGGCCCTTACCCCTCCGATCGAAAGATGGAGCCGATTGCCTGCCACCTCCTCGTAAATCGAGGGAATCTCGAAACAGAAGGCCATGCGTTCGTAATAGATGGTCTTGTCCGTCTCCAGGAGCTGATTCACGGGTTTGTGGATAGCCTCGGGAATCCGACCCTTGATGATATGCGAAACAACAATATCGGGCGTGTCGATGGACTCTTGGGGAAACATACGGTGAGCAGCACCCAATACCGTTTCAATAAAACTCTGGTGGGAGATCGTCACCTCGTTGTCCTTGCTGAATACGGGAACGACACAATCGTTCTTCAGATGGGCCAGAGCGACAGGCTTGGTGTTGGCCTCGATAAAGTGACGGGTACGCGGTGCGGTCCCCAACGATACAATCGGAGTTACGGGACGCTCCTCTACGATGGTTGCCTCCTCCACGGGAAGATTCAACCCAACGGCAAACTCGGGATTAGGCTGAAAGGCTGGAAGCATGGCTGTGGAGGTTTTGCGTGGAAGGATTCGATTGCGTGGTCTGCGTCATGTTGCACCATTTGAGGATGGCTTGCCCCACGGCAGGGGTTATCGTGAACTCGGGACGCCCTGTAAAGAGCCCTGTTCGGTCTTTGGAGGTGGTGGCCTTGTGGTTCATGGCGATGTCCAGCACGGCGGTGAACTCATAGTCCACGTTATCACGCTGTACTGCTTTCAAGCCCACCTTCTCGGGCACCATCTTGCCGTTCTTGTCCGAGAGGACATAATCCTGCTTGGAACGCATGGTGCAGATGATGTGGCACGAGGAGTTGAGAATACGTTGGATGAAGGCATTCTGACGGGGTGTGACCTTGGCCCAGTTGGCAAAGGAGTTACCTTGCAGGTTGGCGTGGAAATCGAGCAGATAATCCCAGCAATGGGAGATGCTGTCAATCACGATAACTTCTGCCCCCGCCTGTTCACAGATACCGATGGCCTCGATATAGGTTTCGGGAGAGTAGTCGGGCAGGGTGAGAACCTGATAATTGCCCAGATGGGCGTAGAGATCGGCCGAGCCGTTCTCGGAATCGATGACGGCAACGCGGGACCAGTCGGAGGTCATGCCGTAAGCGATGAGGAGCGAGGAGTAGGTTTTTCCCGACCCCGAGGCTCCTGCCAGTGCTAGCCTCATTTTGGCTGCACGGCGCATGGATGGACGTAATTGCATAAAGCTACAAATTAGATGATGAATAAATAAATACACTCATCATCTGTCTGTTGCTTTTGTTGTTTGTCTGAAAAAGTTTCCGACAATCGGCCACAAAAAATCCCTCCCCGAAATTCGTTTTCCAATCCGAACAGGGGGAGGGGTGTTTTACGGGGTGTATGTATGTAAGCAGAAAATGCGTCCATTTATTTTAATGCCATGTTGCTGCACTCTTGCTGAATTTCATTGATAAGCCTTGATACATGGAATCCATCGCATACGGCATGATGTACTTGTATGGAAAGCGGTATCAGGTATCTATTCCCGTCTTTGAAATACTTGCCATAAGTGAAGATGGGAAGCAAATAGGTCCCATCGGCAAATATGTTTAGATTGAAACCTGTAAATGTTGTCCAAGGTAATGAAGAGATCGGGAAGACATTGGCTGGCGTATTAGGCTTGGCGTCTATGCTATCAATCTGACCGAATCGCTTGCTGTCTTGTTCGAAATTGGATAAGAATAGATTCAAGTCGTCATTCCATTCCGTCCAAATATTCGAGAAACTTTCACTGTCCTTATGAAATACCGTATAGCAAGGTGACAAAGTTTCCCAGACGCCTATCTCACCTCGGTCGTTTATGGCTGTTCGGAACTCCTCGTATTTATTTACCGCCTTGGATATAACATAGATCAGGAGAGGATATAGCTTGACCTTATTTCTATCTTTGAATGACAACACATTCGTGATGTCTATATTGACCGTGATGCTATAAGTACATCTTATCTGGTTGAAATAATGGTCAAAATAAGGCTTCCTTTTCCAAGAGCTCGTATCAATTAGCTTGAACATGAGGCGTCCCTTTATAGCTTCAATCCGTTTAATACATTAGAACTCCAAGACCTTGTCCACTTGCAGAACTCGGCAGCTTTCGCCATCAACCAGTTTGTATTGAATCTGCCGAGTCTTTCCCGTGGTCGGATTGGCGTTGCTGTCGGTCTCGTTGTAGATGGGGAACCGCTGGCAAAATGTATTTTCCACGATTGCCATCTGGTCATGGCCCATATATCCTTGGTTGAGCTCCTTGTTTTCTGCTACATCTGGCAGATAAACCTGACTTGCCGATTTGCCATTGTTTACCGAATAGCCAATCAACTTGCCATAGCTGCCACTTCCGTCGGATGTCAGATAAACAAATAGCTCTGGGTAGCCATCCACATTCAAATCGCCGATTTCCGCATTTGTAACGGTATAGCCTGTAATGTCGTGTTTGAAAGCCTCGTTGGTGACATTCAACCCAGAAGGCTGTATAAAGAGGGTTTTATCCTCTACTTTTACCGTAAATGATATATTGCTCCCAGGATACGACAATTCCATCTTCTGAAAGCCAGTCGTTCCCTCTTGTGAAGCTGCTGTTTCAATTTGGGGTGTAGTCTCGGCTTGCTTACTCTTGTTGTTGCTGTTGCGGGAAGAACAAGAGACCAACATAATACAACTGAATAGAATAATTCCTGCTGTTTTCATATCGTTGAATTTTATTGTGTTTTCTCTTTCCAGAGCAAGACAAATATAAACCAATCTTTACTCAAAACCAAGCAAAATATCGCCTGCATGGCTATTGCGGATCCAGAAGCTATGCGTTACATCATAGAATCATATTCCACAAAAATCCTTCCCCGAAATTCGTTTTCCAAACCGAACAAGGGGAGGTATACTTATAGTACGTAGAATAAATTTGTTTGAGTTCAATATTTTTTATATCTTTATTTTTAAAGAAAAAAGATATTTATGCTGAATCGTTTAATTTCATATTGCGTTAATCAGTATCACAAAGATGGTAACTGTGAATCATGCACCAATCATTGTTATTGCAATGATCAAGATCATTCTTGCTACCCTTGTATAAAATATATTCATCGAAATAATACCACAGATAGGCATTATGATTGTCCGAATTTAATTTACAATTATGTTATAAAACATTCGTATCGTTATGCCTCTGAAATTGCATATGCTGTTAACTATTTAAGAAAGTTTGACTCTGTAAAACATTACCCACAATGGAAAGTATGGTCGATTGGATGTGGCCCTTGTTCTGAATATTTTGGATTACGTTATGCCACAGAGAACACAAGGGTTTTTCAAAATCGAGCTATTGATTTTACTGGATTTGACCTCAATCATTCTTGGGAGAATGTTCAAAATTTTATAAAAGAAAATATAGATGAAAATCTTAAAATTAAGAATAATAATTGTTTTGAAAGTGAGGATACTCCAAATCTTATTATTCTAAATTACATGTTATCTGATTTGTGTAAACGTTCTAATTATCAAGATGTTCAGAATTTTCTATCATCCCTTTTGTCTAAAATAAAATCTCTAGAAAATACGAGCGTTATCATAAATGATATAGATTATAGGACGTTCAATGGTGGTCGCCCAATATACGCATTAGATTATATGAATGTTTTGGCAAATACGTTGACGAAATTGAAAGATGCCAAATATGAGTACAAGGTATCCAAGCATTATTTTCACCCTCAAAGAGTAACAGAAGCAATATATGGAGAGCAATACCCACGTAGCACCCTCTTATGGCCAATTTCTCGTAAAGCTCAATATTTTGACCCATTCTCTACATGTAATAGTTGCCAATTGATAATCGTAAAAGCATCCGCATCATGATACTTAGTGTTAGCAGAAGAACAGACATCCCAGCATTTTATTCTACTTGGTTTTTCAATAGGATAAAAGAGGGGTTCGTATATGTACGAAATCCAATGAATGTTCATCAAATTAGTAAAATAATATTAACGCCAAAATTAATTGATTGCATCGTTTTTTGGTCTAAGAATCCAAAGCCAATGTTGAGTAGACTTAAAGAATTGAATGCATATAATTATTATTTTCAATTTACAATAAATCCTTATGATACATCTTTGGAGAAGTATGTACCTAAGAAACACGACATTATAGATACTTTTAAGGCTCTATCTGATATGATAGGACCTAATCGTGTAATATGGAGATACGACCCTATTTTATTTACAAATACTATTGATATACAATATCATAAAGAATATTTCTCCAAATTAATAGAGCGGCTGTATAAGTATACAAATTATTGTACAATAAGTTTTGTTGATAATTATAAGAAAACAGAACGGAATCTTAAA
>ERZ827104.513-NODE-513-length-41257-cov-10.461361_pt1 | contig 41257 bp, 46 predicted proteins | sample MGYA00519781_ERZ827104 | MGnify/ENA primary metagenome ERZ827104 (study PRJEB31778, sample SAMEA3449257) | human gut metagenome | biome: human gut; feature: human-associated habitat; material: faeces | place: United Kingdom | collected 2010/2012 ...
GCCAAATGTCAATACTAAAACCCGAATTTCTTTGAAAAATTTTTTATAGGCTTTATAGGCTTGCAAGAAACACGTTGAAAAGTTCCGCAGAGGTGTGCCAGTCCAGGATTAACCGTGGGTAATTATTTATCCAGTCCTGGACCCGGCGCACCTCTTTTTGTGTTACCTTGCGGAAGTCCGTGCCCTTGGGGAAAAACCACCGGATAAGCTGGTTCTGCTTCTCGTTGCTGCCGCGCTCTCCGGGGGACCTGGGGTGGCAGTAGTAGACGTGGGTGCGCTTCTCTCCGGGCAGCAGGCAGGAGCGCTCCATGCCCTTGCAATCGGCAAATTCGCTCCCGTTGTCCACGGTGATGCTCTTGAACACCTGGCGGAACATAGCGGTCCCCATGCGCCGCTCCAGCCGGTCCAGAACGCCCACGACGCTGGCGGCGGTGTCGTCGTGCATCTTGCGGATGATCTCGTCCCGCGTCACGCGTCCGGTGAGGACGCACAGGGCGGCCTTGGTGCCCTTCTTACCCACTACGCTGTCCATCTCCCAATGGCCCGGCTCCTCCCGGTTGTTGATGTGCTCCGGGCGATGCTCGATGCTGTCCCCTCTGGGGGCTTTCGCTGCTTTCACGCGGTTGTAGGTCCGCTTCTGGTCGCTCTTGTAGCGCAGCTCCTTGTTGGTCAGGGGCCACAAGTCCCCGTTCTCGATGTACTTATACACAGTCTGACGGCATAATGTGCAGGAGAAGGTGGTCTCCGGCGTTTTGCCCAGCATGGAACAGGCAGCAGACGGGGAATACCCCTCGGAGATGGTTTTGACCAGCCACCGGGCCAGCCGGTGGTCTTTGCCTATTTTCAGAGGCTTTTCCATGTTCTTCTTGCGGTCCAGGTGGTAGTCCTTGGCGACATCGGCGGAGTAGGAGATATGGGTGGTCAGGTCGCTGCGTTTCAGCTCCACCGCGCCCCTCCGGCACTCGTCGTAGACCGTGCTGTGATGCACGCCCAGATAGCGGGCGATCTGCGGCTTGCTGTACCCCTCGCGGAGCATTTTTTCAATGGTCAATCTGTCGTTCCAGGTCAAGTGTGCGCCCTTATATCTCGGCATAGGAAAACCTCCATTTGCAATACTTTTGCATAGCATTTGTATATCTTTAGCACACTTTTTTCGGCCATGTCAATAGCCCCGGAAGATGCAAAAATCCCCCTACTATCCGTAGGGGGATTTCAAAATTTTTTATTCTTTTCCGGTCAGCCAGTCCATCGTCACGCCCAGGACCTCGGCAAAGATCATCAGCTCGTAGTCCGTCACGAAGCGGTCCCCGGTCTCTATCTTGCTGATGGCCTCCTGCTCGATGAACACGCCCTTGACTTGCATCCTTGCAGCGAGGTCCGCCTGGGAGATGCGTTTGGTCGCCCGCACCTGGTGGATGCGGTCCCCGGAGATATTCTTTTGTCCCTCAAAATCGTAAATCTTCACACGCAGCCCCTCCTTGGCACCTTGACAGTACCACGGAAAAGGACTATCTTTGTAATAAAGATTTACAACCTTTATCGTTTTGGTACAAAAAGTGGGAATATCTCACTTCACGTCCGGCAGCTTCTCCAGCATACCGGCGGCCTCCAGCAGATTGTAAATGATCTGGGCCGTGGCCTCGCGGGTGATGGGCTTCTGCCATCCGTAGTTGCCAGCACCGTCTCCGGCGAAGATGCCCTTGCGCTTGCAGTAGTCGGTAGCCTCCTTGGCCCAGGCGGAGGGGTTGTCCCCGGTGTCGGCGCAGCTCGTGAGCTGTTTGGTGTCCATAGTTTCTTCATCCTTTCCGGCCTTTGCGGCCTCCAGTCTTTTGTTGACTTCTGCGGCGATCTGGCCGTGGCGGCTGTAAAGCCAGTCACCAGGGCAGGCTTTCGCCGCAAACCAGCGGTGGACGGTCATGTTCTGCCGGTCTACCTGACCTACGAGGTTTTTATCTCCCTTCCAAAGCAGCCTGGGGATGCCGTTGCGTTGGCAGATGTCCACCAGCAGGTCAATGAGGGACTTGTAGGCCGCGTCGGAGACCGGCCACGGGTCCTTGGCAACGGTGTTCGCCACCTCGATGGTGACGGCCCGGTTGTCGTTGCTGGCGGAGGAGGTACACCACGAACGGTTGGCCTCGTCCACATACAGGCCGATGCGCCCGTCGCTGCCGATGCCGTAGTTGCTGCTGGCCTGGCGTTCCTTGTTCTGGAACAGTTCGCCGCAGCGCTCCACGGACAGGTTCCCGGCCATACAGTGGATGGAGATGGTGTCGATGGTGTGCTTGCGCTTGCCGGAATGGTTGGGGGACAGCTTGGTGTAGCTGACCAGCGGGCTGTTACTCATTGCCCGCACCTTCTTTCAGAACGCCGTGGTTGAGTTCGTAGACGGCGGCCTCAATGAGCGCGTCGATGCGGTCCTCGTCCAGGGTGATGCCGTGCTCCGCCAGCCAGTTGAGGACATAGGCTTTCTTCTCCTCGCCGCGCCCGCTGCCACGGTAGATTTGCTCCGCAGCCGTCACGGCGATTTTCACCCAGGCATTGATCTCCGCCTGCTGCTGGGCCGTGGTCCGGCTCTTGATATAGGGAATGACCACGGCGGTGATGACGGCAGCCACAAGGGCAGCCGCCGCTTCAATGATGGTCGTAATATCCATGATGTGCTCCTTCCTTTACTCCACGATTTCCCAGTCGTCGGCCAGCATATCCGCCTGGCTTGCAAGCCATCCCATTTGCACGCCGGAAGTGCCGCAGAATGCGATAGCCTTGTTCCCAATGGCCGCGTGCTCGGCATTGACGATTGTGCCAGCCGGGGACGTGTAACTGATGGCAGAGGCCAGCTCAATGTGCTGGTTCTTTCCGTTCCAGCCCGCCCGTCTGCACTTCTTCCCCTTCTTCATGGCCTCGATAGCCAGCCCGAAGTTCATACTGTCGATGGGGCGGTACGCTTCCTCAAACACGGCCTTGGGGCTAAAGCTCTCGTAGCCGTCCGGGTAGCAGACCTTATAGCCCTCCTCATCGGGGACCATGCCCATGGCGATGGGCTGGTCCTTCTCATAGACTTTGCAGCCCTTGCGAATAGCGGGGACCGCCTCAATGATTTTCGTGCCGATATAGGTTTTCATTTCGATTTCCTCCTTTAGCAATCTCGTTTGATTTTCTTCTCCGGTGCGTTGCTCTTGCCGAACACCACCCCGTCGTTGTGCTCGAAGATGTTCTCCACCACCTTGAGGACGTTCACGCCCAGGATGGTCTCGATGGCCTGCTCGGACAGGTCCACCACCGGGAACACTTGGCCCAGGCGCACCGTGGCGTACAGGGCGATGAGGTAGGACATCGTGACCCACCCCAGCGCGGCGATCTGCGTTGTCACGAACAGCCGCCGCGTGGTCGTCTTAATGTTCTTCATCTCGTACCGCCTCCAGATGGTCAATGCGGTGGTGTGCGGACTTGGCGCTGGCCTCCACGGCAGCCAGACGGCCCTCCACCGCTGTGTTGGTCTTGCGCTGCTCTCGCTGTTCCGTCTTGATCTCGTCCGTGTTGGACTTGATGTACCCCAGCTCTGTCAAAACGGTGCCGAGCTGTTGGCCGTTGCTCCTGTCGTCTTTCCCCTTGTTGCGGGAGAAGGTGGCATAACTGATGACAGCACCCAGCACCGTGCATACCAGTCCCACAATGATGTTCCACTCCATTGGTATCACCTGCCTTTCCCATTGAGCATATCAAAGCCCCGCATCCTTTTCGCCCCGAAGCGGATAAAAATTTGAAAGAGAGGAAAACTGAATGAGCTTGAAAATGGGACCCATGTTGCTCCCCAGTTATAAGCAGGAATGGGAGAAAACAATGGCGCAGCGGTATAAAGACGGGAACTTCCCTTCATCTGGCCCGGATTGTTTCGAGGCTTGGTTGAGCGAGCGGGCCTACTTCCTGCGGGATAGCCTGAACTATGCAAATGCAAAGGCCGGAAAGGCAGAACAGGAAGCCCGTGCATATAAAAAGCAGCGCAATATCGCCCTGGTTCTCTGCGCTGTTTTCTTTGCCATAGCGCTGCTCTTTGCGACGCGGCCCGCCTCGGCAGCTCCGGCGGCAAAGGCGGCGGTGGCGAGCGCCCAGCGGGTGGAGGAAGTGGTGGCAAGCGCCAACAGCGATAAGTACCACCGGCTCACCTGCGATTATGTGGACAACATCCTGGAGGAAAACCGGGTCTATTATAAATCGCCCGCAGATGCGGAGCGGGACGGCAAATACACCTGCTCCGTATGCAGACCGTGAGGAGGGGAGAGAATGGGCAAAGTAATATTTCTTGCATTGATTGTCTATTTCGTTCTCCGTTCGTTCTGGGACTTGCGCGAGAGCGGAGAGCGAAAGCGGCACCCGTCCTTGGAAATTCCACTCAAAAGAGACGGGGAACTGGACAAATATTTCCGCTCGCACGGGATAGACACGGATGCAGACAAGGCCGATTTTGTAGAGCGTGCAGCTACGGCGGCAGCGTTTGAAGAAAATAAGAAGGGCTGGGATTAACTCCCGGCCCTTCTTTCTTTACCATTCGCTGGTGTAGACGGTCCCCCAGAGGAAAGCCCGCTGCTCGTCGGTCAGGCCGGAGAAGTCCTCCAGCCATTCCCGCACATGGTCGCTCTTGGCCTCGCCCTTCACGGTCTTACCGTCTGCGTCCTTGGTCCCTTCCATCTCGTTGTAGGCGGTGTGGAACAGGACGTACTCCCAGGGTTCGATGCCATGGGCCTCTGCGTCGTCGGCCTGGGCCATCCACTTGGTGCTGACCTCGTACTGCCCGTCGGAATGGTCCGCCAGGGCGCTCTTGTCGGCCAGATCATAGGCCGCCTTGAGCACCTTGTCGCGGGTCTCGTCGTCCATTCCCCGGAAAATAGGGCTGCTCGTCAGGTCGTCAGCCATGCTGCGGTAGTCGTTGGCCCGCTGGTCGGAGTATGCCCGGTAGGCGCTGCTGCCCAGGTCGTCCGCGCCGAAGGTTTCCTCCTTCTCCTTGACCGGGGTGTATTTGTCCCTGCTGCCGATAAGGTCCCGTGCCCTCTGGGGCAGGGTGTAGTCCGGGTCCTTCTCAACGGCCTTGTTGTAGCGGCTCCGCATGGCGCTGTCGATGCTTGCGCCGTCCACGCCCATGCTGTTCATCAGGTCGTCCCTGATGTGCTGGTAGGTGTCCATGTCGCCCTGCTCCAGTGCCCGGTACAGAATGGCGTAATAGCGGTTCTTGTTGCCGGTATTGGAGATGTTGTAGATAGCCTTTTCCATCTCATACTGGAGCGGGATGTTGCCGGTCTCCACCGCCGCGCTCCGGGCCAGGCCCCACATATCCCGCGTCAGGTTGGAGGCCGGGATGCCGAACATCTTTGCACCGGCGGCCAGCAGTCCCTTGAGGGCGTAGGCCCTGGTCCGCTTGCCCTGGCCGTCGGCGCTCTGGATGGCCGTCTGTCCGGCCTGGATAAGGCCGGACACGATCTCCATTTCCGTGCGGGAAACGTCGTAGCCCTGCATGATGGACAGTGCGTCCTTCGCAAAGGGGATTTGCCCCAGGGGGTTCATGTTTCTGCCGACGTTGCCCTCCATGATGGCGTTCCAGGCTTTCTCCCAGGGTGTCTCCTCGTCACCGGAGATGCCGGTGAACGCAGCCCGGAAGCGCTCCCAGTATTTTTTATCTTCGTCATCGTCGCGCATGGCGTCGATAAGGCTCTGGGCCAGAGCGTTGACCACGTTCGTCACCACCAGGGCCGTGGCCGCCCGGCCCATCGTCTTGATGGCCTTGCCGCGCTTCTGGCTGTTCTGTTCGTAGCGCACCTGGTCATAGGCCCGCATCAGCAGGTTGAGGCTCATAATCGGCTCGCCCATGAAGCTGGTCGCCTGCTTCACCACCGCGTTGCTGGAGCGCATGATGTTGGACCGCTGGAGCACGCCGTCTACCACCTGGGTCTGGTCGATGACCTCCGCGAACAGCTTTGCCGTCTGCCGGTAGAACGCCTCGCTGCCCTTGGTGAGGCCCTGGTGTTCCCGCGCCGTGGCCCACTCGCAGGCGTTCCACAGCTTACCCCAGGTCAAGGCGTCCGCCGCGCCCGCAGGGGCGGAAAGGGCGTCGTTCAGCTTCCGCACGTTCGTCCGGTTGTCGAACAGCGTCTCGGTCATCTTGTATGGGCTGGAGATGTCGAAGCCGCCCGCATCCTTCCGCATGGCGATGGGGGAGTATTGCAGGGCTTTCTTCCATCCGCTGCCCCGCGTAACGCCTCTTGCAAGGCCCCGCGCCATGTCCTGGGGGTCCAGTACCGCCGCCGCCCGGAAGAACGCCGTGGGCTGCTGGATGACCACGCGGATGTTCGCGCCCACGGCTGCGCCCTTGAAGCTGCCGATGGTCTTTCCGGCGATGTCCCACATGGGGCTGTCGCCGGGGGCGTTGATGCCGTTCTGGATGTCCTCCATCAGGTTGTGCCAGTATTTTTGACTGCCGGGGCCGCCCACGCGGTCCAGCAGGTCCTTGATGGTCTTGCCGGTGGGGTTGCCCTCCTCGTCCCGGAACTGGTAGTTGAACAGGCGGTTGATGTCCTCCATCGTGCAGAGCCAGGAGGCATAGTCCGTCATGTCGGAGGCGTGGTTGGCAAAGGTAGTGAAGATGCCCGCCAGGTCCAGGGCGTTGCTCGCGTGGGGCATCGTGGTCTTTGCCATACCGATGTTCTTAATGGAGCGAGTGTTGTTGCCGCCCTTTTCGATGTTGCTGTGCAGGCCCTCCTTGGCCGATTTGATGGGCCAGTAGTCGCTCTCGGTGAACTTCTTATAACCGTAGGCTTCCATGCTGGCCTTGTTGCCGTAGTCGGCCAGCACGCCACGGGTCAGTCCTTGCAGGCCGTCCGCGATCTTCACCTGCTCCGGTGTTAGCGTCCCGGTGATGTTCACCAGGTCGCCCTCCGTCAGGCGAATGCTGCCCGTGCCGCGCCGGATTTGCGAGGTTTTGATCTCTGGCTGGACCACGCCGCCCTTGAGCAGGTGGTCGTGGGCCTGCTTGCGCTTCACCAGCTCGTACAGCTCCATCACCTGGGCCATGGAAAGGGTCAGTTTCTCGCCTCGCTCCGTGGTGAAGGTATGCGTGGTCGCCTCCAGCTTCTTCACCGTCTTGGGGTCCACGATCTTGCGGACCTCCTCGGCCACATGGTCCACCATGAGCTGCTGCTGGTCCTGCGCGTCCCGCAGCATCCGGTAGACCGCCTTGCCCGCCTCTCCGTAATGGGAGAAGAAGGTGTACGGGGTCTCCAGGTCAATGAGGGCGTGGTTGCTGGTCAGGCTGTTCTTGGCCCGGCGGCTGCTGGTCCCGATGGAGAGAGCCTGCGCCCAGTCCGCCGTCCTGGCGTACTTGGTCTTGGACAGGACTTTCCCCGCCGTGTTCACGCTGTGCTCCACGGCCTTGACCACCTGCCACACGGTTTGAAGCTGCGCCACGCTCATGTCGGCCAGCTTGGTGTCCTTCATGGCGATGACCGCATCAAAGCCGCCCTTGATGCCGTCGGCGTCGCTGCCCAGCAGGGAGGGGTCAATGACCATATCCCCGCCCTCGGCCACGATTTTGGCGTACTGCTCCTTGAGGGCGCGGAACGCCTCGGTTCGCTTGGTGGGGGTGCCGCTGCCATCCTTCACCCGCTTGCCGTTCTCGTCGAGGGTGTACTGGCTCTCCTGGTTGATGCTCTCCAGCATAGCGGCCACGCTTCCGCGCATGGCCTCCGGGATGTGGTGCTGGTCGCTGGGGCGGAGGAGCTTCTGGGACAGGGCGCTGGCATGGCGGGTGATTTTGGCCCGCAGCTCACGGGCCGCCCGGCGTTCCCGGCCCGCTGCGTCCTTGGCTGCATAGCGGTCTTTCAGAGCACCCATCTGCCGCTCGCGGGCCTCCCGCTCCTTGGCAATGGCGTTCTGTACCCGCTGCCGGTTTTGCTCCCGCAGTTCCGCCAGGCGGGTAGTGTACTGCTCCCGCACCTTCTGGACCTGCTCCCGGCCCTTGGCCTTGGCGTTCTCCAGCTTCAATGCCTGCCGGTCCGCAAAGGTCTTTCGCGTCTGGGGCAGGTCGAAGAAGGTCTCCATGATCTCGTTCGCCGCGCCGGTCACGGCCTGGTCCATGTGGCGGGAGAAGGGGTTGTACTCGTTGATCTCGCTGATGCCGTCCAGCACTTCCACGATGTGGAGGAGCTGGTCCGTCGGATGGGTCTGTTCCTGCTCGCTGAAAAACTCCGGCCAGCGGGAGGAAAGCTCCTGGTACACCTGGTCGATGTTGGTGTGGCCCTCGCTGCCCAGGTTCAGCCGTCCGAACTGCCGCTTGCGGAAATCGCCATAGTCCGCGATGTCCCCGTGGTATTCCTTGCCGTAGATGATCTTGGTCGTCCGCAGGTAGTCCCGCAGGTCGCTGTACGCATCGTACATATCGCTGTCCACGGCCACCGCGTTGCTCACCAGGGTTTCCGCGATGTCCTCCGCCCGGCGGCGGGCCTCGGTGTAGGTCAGCTCATCCTTGCCGTCGTAGCCGCTGGCGATGTAGTCATAGAGGCTCTGGAGGTCTCCCTGGATGTCCTTCACCGCGATGTCGGCCCCGTAGTTCTGGATAAGCTGTTTCGCGGCGGCGGTCACGGCCTTTTTGTCCGTGGTCACGCGCTGGGTCCGCCGGGTCTGGCCCTGCCAGTAGTCCCGGCTCTCCTGGAGCTTCCCGTTTCGGCGCTGGATGGCGATATAGTCCTTCATCTGCTCCCGCAGCAGCCGGTTTTCCTCCCGCAAGGCGGCGTTCTCCTGGAGAATGTCCCTTCCCTTGAGGGACAGCCTGTCTCCGTCGCGGGTCACGATGGCGCTGACAGCGCCGAATTTCCGGGTCGGTTCCACGGTAAAGCCGTCGCCCAGGGCGTCCTTGAGGTAGGAGACCAGTTCCTTGGACGTGAAGCCCTTTTGATAGCTGCCGGTGTTGGAGATGAAATACTCCATCAGATCGTCGTTGATGGCAACCTTGCTCCCGGCGTTCTTCACATCCGTGCCGCGCACGTTGATAAACGCCCGCCCGCCGGGGTTCAGCATTTCACCGATTTTCACCACCATAGCGTCGCGGAGGTCCTGGGGCATGACGTTAAGGACCGCGTTGCTGATGATGACATCGTAGGTCTTGTCCAGGGCGGAGTAATCGGTGTAGTTCGGCTGGTACTTGGCATCCGGGAACGGCTCGATGTCGTCCACGTCAAAGCCGTACTCCTCGCGCCCGGCTCTGGTCCCGTAGCCCAGGCCGGAGCTTGCATCCAGGATGGTCCCGTCGAAGTTCTCCGCCTGGAGGGCGTCGTAAATTTTGCGGTAGCTCTTGACCGTGCCGGAAATCTGTGTCGGGTTGCGGGTGTCCGCCTCGTCGGCGTCCAGGGCAAACAGGGTCGGATGGGCGGCCTTAACCTCGTCGAAGGTTGCCCCCGGCTTCCAGTCGTCGCTTGTCGGCTTCACAGGGGGAACGGTCTTGAGGGAGAAGCGTGCGCCCTCCACGCTGTTAATCTTGGCAAGGCGGTCCGCGTCGTCTCCGGTCTTGTATTCCAGCATCCGCACACCGGCCTGCTCCAGACCGTCCCGCAGTTTCTTGCTGCTGTCATCGGGGATGACGGCGGCCAGCACTTCGTCGAAGCCGACGGCCCGCTGGGGCTTGGCCTCAAAGTAGCCGGTGGGCATTTCCGCCGCCGCCTGGTAGACGGCCTGGATGTCCTGGGCCGTCTGGCTGCTGATTTTGTACCCCTCCTTGGAGAAGGCCCGCATGATAGCGTCCACCGTCCTCTTGCCCTTGGACGTTTCCATCAGGATGCTGCCGATGATGTCGCTCTCGACGAAGGGATTGTCGGAATGAGCCTTGTTTCCCTGCTTGATCTTCGTGATGATGCTGCCGATCTGGTCATCAATGGCCTGGAGCTTTGCTTCATACTCGGCCCCCTCGTCCATGCCCAGCCGCCCACTGTCCGCCTTGATCTCCTGGATGCTGCGGTATTCCGGCGTCGCCACGGATTGCAGGGTCTTGGCGCTTGCGCCCCAGGTGTTGCCGCCGCGCTCCTCCTGGCCCTCCTTCATCGCCTTGACGATGTTCTCCAGGGTGTAGGCATAGTGGAGCTGCGAGAAGCTGCGGAGATTGCCGGAGGGGGTGTAGGGGTCCTTGCCATTGTAGATGCCCGCCTCGCCCAGCAGGCCGTCCAGCTTCCCGGCAATCCACTCCTCAACGGCGTGGTCATCCACGGCGCTGCGCAGCGCGTCAGAGGTAGCCATCCGGTCAATTTCGCCCTTGGTCGCGCCGCCGTCCTGGTACATATCCCATGCGTGGTGAACGATGTCCTCCAGGGTGAAGATGGAAACGCCGTCCATGGAATTGTCGATGCGGGTCTGCCGTCTTTCGTTGATCTCCGCGTCGGTCCAATGCCTCTTGACGGCCATTCTGCGGAGCATGGGTTCGCCCTGTTCCCGGTAGTAGTCCCGGAGAATGTCGCGGATGACCTCGGCATTCTCGCCCAGGGCGTCCTTCACGCTCTCGCCGGTCTCCAGGTTGGCCTCGATTTCAGCCAGCGTGTTCACGCCCAGGCGGTCAACCACCTTTTGCAGGGTGTCGTTACCGAACTTGTCCCACACCTTGTCCATCTTCACCGGCTCCAGGCTCTTGCCCTGGTCTGCCAGATAGGCCGCCCGCACCGTGTCCGTGGAGGCCAGCTTCTCCGCCAGCTCTGCCGTGCTCCTGGTGCTGGTGTCGTCGATGCCCACAGAGCGCAGGGCGGCGCTGTTCCCGAAGATGCCCCCGGCCACGGAGACATCCCCGGCCAGCCGGTGCAGCTCGTGCTCCACCTGGGATGCCTTTTTGCTGTTCACGGGGTAATCTACTCGCGGAGCTGTCGGCGTCCAGGCATCGCCACCGTACACCTTGTTGGCGCGGAATAGCTGCGGGTCGATGGTGTCCTTGCTGAACACAAGGGAGATGGGACCGTACTTGGTGTGCCCGTCCCTGGCTTTTACAATGGCGATGGAGGGCATGGGCAGGCCGCCCAGCTTGATGGCAGCCAGGATGCTGTTCTCGTCCTTGTTGTGCAGGGCCAGCAGTTTGTCCGTCTCCTCCACCGGGGTCTTGAGAGAAAATTTGGTCTTGACTTCCGCCCCGTTCTGGGTTACACTCTCACCCGTAGAGCGAATGCCATCTCCCACCGAGGCCATGTAGCCGTAGGTCTGGAGAAACGCATTTGCTCTTTTTTCATCGTACAGGACAAACTCGTTCCCGCTGTCGATCTGGTTCTTAATCCATTCCGCCGGGTGCTCCAGGCCGTACAGACTGTTGATGACATTGACAGGCTTGCGGTCCATATCGGTCCCGCGCTCCAGCGCTGCCAGCAGCGTGTAGCCGTCGCCGTCGATGTCGTTCAGAACGATACCGGCCCGGTCTCCACTCCCAAAGGAGAACAGAGGGGAAGCCAGGTTGCCCATAAGGTTTTTCAGAACGCGGCGGGGGATGTTGTGCTTCTTCTGGGTGGATTTGCGGAAGTCTCCGATGGTCATAGCCAGGGGCAGCGCATCAAAGCCGGACTTCTCCAGCACCGCAGGGGTCACTCCAAAGTAGAACGCATCGCTGGAGGCCATCTTCCCGTCGTAAAACATCTTGAGCTGCTGGGCCAGCGTCATTTGAGAGGTCCGTTTGATAGAGAATTTTGTGCCGCCGTCCGTCTGGGCGGCGTTTTTGTTTGCCGTCTGCTCGCTGGTCGCTTTCAGTGCCTCCTCCCAGAGGCGGGCCGCTTCCTCCAGGGTGTCGATGCTCACGCCGTAGGCGTTGGCGGCGGCCTGGTTCTGCGCGGTCTTATTGCCCTTGAACAGAGACTTGACCTTGCGGATGAAGTCCCGCACGGCGTCCAGCAGCTTCCGGGCCACGCTGCGGTTTTCCTTTGCCAGGGTCTCAAACCTGGCCGGGTCAACCGTCAGCGCCTCGGTGAAGTCGGCGGCGATCTCGTCCATGGCCTGCTCCGTGGAGAGGTTCACGCCTGCCTCGGCGTAGCGGCTCTTGTACTGCTCCACGATGGAGGCGGTAGAGCCGTCCCACTCGGTCAGCGCGGACATGGCATAGTCGCGGTACTTCCGGTATGCCTCCGGGGCCATCTCCTGCATCCGGTGGGTGATCTCGTGCTTTGCCACCACGGTGCCGGGGTTTTCGGCGTCGTTGGCGATGTGGATGATGCCGTTGCTGTACCAGCCGTTTGCGCCGCCCTTGCCGGTGGCCTCTTCCATCTGAATTTTCACCCCGGCGGCACGGGCCAGGCTGTCGTAGTAGCGCACGGTCTCCATGGGCAGGCTGGCGGAATGTTCGGACTGCACGAAGCCCGCCTCGTCGCCGTACACCGTGGCGCTCTTGACGCCCTCCCGCTCCAGGGCCAGGGAGGCCGCCGCGTCGTTCTGCCCGGCGGAGTAGGCCGCGAAGCGCTGCGCCTGGTTGAGTTGCGCGGCATAGCGGCTCTGCACCTTGTCCATGTCGATGCCGGAGATGCCTGCCTCGTAGTAGGAGGCGAAGCCTGCGTAGTAGTCGTCGGCCCGCACGCTGCCGTCGTAGCTGGCGGAGAGGGCCTTGGCCCCGTTCTCGCCCAGGCTGGCCGCAGCGTCCCGCACGCGGCGGATGTCATACGCCTGCTGCGCCGCAGGGCGCTGCTGCTCCACCTGCATGGCGGGGCGCACGGTCTCCTGCGTGGCCGCCTGCCGGGCTTCCGTTGCGGTGGGGGCAGTTTCCCTCGCGTTCGTAGAAACGTCGCTCTGCGTCCTTGCAAGGGCCGCCACGGCGTTCTTGACGGCCTTGCGCTGCTGGGACTTGCTCATGTCCTCGCTGATGTTCAGCCCCGCCTCCTGCGTCAGCGTGTTGATGGCGGTGGGGTTGCTCAAAATGTCGATGGCGGTGTTGTTGGTCACGCGGCCCTTCTGGGTCACTTCCTCGGCGGCCCGCAGCAGCAGGTCGCCGCTGCCGTCCTCCGCGTCGATGGCCTGCACGTTGGCCTGGTACAGCCGCCCGATTTCTGCGTTGGTGAGGGTCTGCCCGGCGTCGAGCTTCTGCTGGAGCTGCACGGCCAGCTTGTAGCTCTGGGTGCTGGGGTCGCTTGCAAGCCCTTCCTGGATGGTTGCCTGCACCACGTCGTCGCCCATCGCCTGGAACTCCGCGCCGGTGCGCCGTGCGCCGTATTCATTCAGCCCCGCGTTGATGGCGATGCCTGCGCCGGACATCACGCCGCCGGAGACAGCGCCGCCCAGGAAGTCCAGGACCATGTTCTCCGCCTGGTCCCGGACGGCCCGCCAGAACGCCTCCTTCTCGGTCATGCCCTCGGCCTCGTAGGCGTCGATGGAGGTCTGCCACTCGCTCTTGTCCTTGGAAATGAGCACGTCGGCCACCAGGTTGATGATGTCGCTGCCCACTTCCTCGCTGCCCTCGGCCAGGGTGTTTTTGAGGAAGTAGCCCATGGCGCTCTTGGTGAGCGCGGTTTTGTCCAGCAGGGCATCCAAGCTGACCTTCTCGGTGACGATCTCCGCCGCGCCTGCGATGGTGCCCAGGGCGAACGCCTGGTTATCGGACAGGCCCCGGTCCTTTGCGGAGATGGTGGCATCCGCCGCCGCGCCGGTGCCCATGATGGCAAGGGAGAGCGCCTGGTTGCCGCCGGTGATGGCAGTATTCAGCAGGAAGTCGCCCATGCTCATGCCGGTCTGGTAGGCAAAGCTGCCCACGCCGCCCCAGTTGTCCTCCACAATGGTGTTCACCTCGTTGCGGATGGCGCTGTTGATGTAGCTGAACTTGTTGTAGCCTGCGTTCTGGTCGATTTCTCCGTCGGAGAGGTAATCCGCCGCCTGGCCCAGGTAGGAAAGGCCCTTGAGGGGGCTTTCCAGCACGCTGAACGCGGAGGACCCCACCGGGTGCTCCTTGGCGTAGGCGGCCCATTCCTCCTCGGCCTTGGCCCGCTGGCGGTAGTTGAGGTCGCTGGTCAGGTAGTCGATGTAGGCGTAGGCGTTCTTGTGCTCCGCGTCGCCGTTGGCGGTGTCCTGGGCGTACAGGTAGTTGAAGGTGGCGATCTCGTCATCCGTCATCTCCCGCCGCTCGCTGTTGTCCAGGCCCAGCAGGGACGCGTTGCTCTGGATGTCGGAGAGCATCTGGCGGCTGCGGGCCTCCTCGTTGCGGTTGATGTAGTCGTAGGCGATGTCGTCAAAGCCGCTGTTGGAGTAGGTCCCGCTCCATGCGTTGAATTTCTCCTGGCCGTTGGCCGTGCTCTTGTACTGGCTTTTCTCTGCAAAATCGGGTTTCTCCGCCAGCGCGGCATATTCCTTGCCCCGCTGGTAGGTGTTGTAGTCGTTCTCGTCCTTGAACTGGGACCAGAAGTCATACTCGCTGTTCAGCCCGCCCCGCAGCTCCTCCAGGTACTTGCTGCCCTGGTCCAGGGCGGAAAGGACGCCGTTCACGGCATCCTCTCCGTATATCTCCCGGTTGTCCTGGAAGTAGGTGCGGTAGGCGTTGGCCCTGTTCTGCATCACGCTGATGCGGGCGTCGTTGTCATCCCGGTACTTCCCAAAGTCTGCGGCACTCTGGAATTTGCCGTCCCGGCTCTGGTAGTCGCTGCCCAACTGGCTGGAGAGGCCGTTCACGCTCTCCAGCCAGGAATTGAAGCCCTGGGCCTTGTCCGCCTCGTATCTGCCGCTGCCGCCGTAGGCATCCTTGCCGTACTGCTGGTCGATGACGGCCCGGCGTTCTGCGGCTTTGTTCCGCAGAAAGTTGCTCGCCCGCGTTACGGTGCCGTCGTCATTCTTGCCCAGAGGGGTCTTATCGCTGCTCTGGATGCTCTCGGCCTGCTGCCGCGCCGCCGTCCGCTTCTTCAAAAAATCGCTTGCGCTTGCCATAGGGCCGCCTCCTTACTTCTTATTGCCGTTCCACTTGTAGGTGTAGGTGTTGGTCGCGCTGTCGTAGGTTTCGATGACCTTTCCGCTGTTGACGTAGTTCTCCACCTCGTCGTAGGTGAAGCGGCCATGGCCGGGAATATCAATCCAGCTATCCCCGTGCCGGTTGCCGATCTGGGCGTCGCTGCCGCTGTCTCCGCTGCCGCCCTGGTTCTTCATCCAGTCGGCGTAATACCCGGCCAGCTTTCCGGCCTGGGTGGTATTGTACCCGGCGGACAGCAGCCAGGCGTATGCGTCGCCCTCGCTGCGGATGCCCGCCTTGTACATTCCTGCGTACACGTCCTCGCTGGCGCTTGAGCCGCCTCTCTTGCTCCCGCCGGAGCGAACGGATGCCTGCGCCTTGTTGTATGCGCTCTTGAGACCCGCAATCTCCTGGTCCGTGTACCCCAGGGCCTTGTAGCCGGAGAAGTCGCCGCCCGCCGCGAGGGTCTGGGCCTTTGCCAGCGCCCGGTTGTAGGCGGTCTCGTCCTTGTAGGTCTCCCGGTTGTAGGCGGTCTCGTCCTCGTAGCGCTTGTCCGCGATCTGGTCCCGGCCCACGGAATAGTTCCACTCGTTGTTGTAGCGCTCGTCGCTGATACTGTCCCGATGCACGCCGTAGTCGAAGCTCCGGTCCGTGTTGTACTGGGCCAGGAGGTCGGCGTACTTGGCGTAGTCGCCCTGCTCCAGGGCCACCAGCATTTCCAGGTTTGCCCTCTGGGTGTTGCCCTCGTCCTGGTACATGGAGTAGGCAAGCTGTTTCAGCTCCGGGATTTTATCGGCCAGCGCCCCCATGTAGTTGTCATAGGTCTGCTGCGCTGCGCTGCCCGCATAGCTGCTTGCAAGGCCGCCTGTGCGGGCGCTGACCTGCCCCAGGGTGTCCTGCATTGCCCGCTCGCCGCTGCGCGTGTAGCTCTCCTTGTACTGCTGATAGGTGGGGTCCTTCTCCGGGTCGTAGCTGAACGCCTCCCGGTTAAGGATTTGGCGGGTTAGGTCGTCGATCTGGTTCTGGTAGCGGCTGGTGTAGGTGGGGGCCGCCTCGTAGGAGAAACCGCCGCCTCCGTTTCCTCGTCCGCCGCCGCCCATCTCCAGGGGAATGTAGCGGCTGCCGTCGCTGTCGCCGGAATAGCCGTAGTTGCTACGGATGCGCTCCACATAGTCGTGGGCGTCTGCCCAGGTCGTTTTGCCTGCCGCCGCTGCCGCCCGGACCTCCGCCGCGCTCCGCAGCTCGTCATTGGAAAAATGCTCCTGGTCATATACGCTGCCGCCGTAGCTGCCCCGGTCGCTGCCGCCGCCCACCGTGTCGGCGCTGGGCGCGGCGGCCTTGCCGGTCTTGCTTCCGGTCTTGATGGCGCTGGTGGCATAGCCGTTCTCGTTATAGCTGATGTTGTAGCCGCCCTTGGAGACGGTCTTGCCCGCCAGGTCTTTGTTCCTGGACATATCGGGTTTTGCCATGTCGGATTACCTCCTCTTTCAGTTGGTTTTCTGCTCCAGCGCCGTCACGCGGGCTGCCAGCTTGTTGTACTCGCTGCCCAGCGCGCTCACGCTCTGCTGCACCCCGGAGAGTGTGGTTTGCAGGCTGGAGGCCTTGCTGTTCAGCCCCTCCACACTGGTCTGTATGGCGGTCATGCTCTTTTGAAGCTGCCCCAGCATGAAGTCCAGATTTTCTTGCAGGTTTCTGGTGTAGTTGCACAGAGATTTTACGGTCCCGTTCACGTCGTTGCGGTCAAACGAAGGAGGGGAGCCGGGGAGGGTGGTTGCCATGCCCTGTCACCCCCCCTTAATATTCGCTGCCCAGGGCGAACTCCCGGATGATGCTCTTGACCAGGCATCCGCCCTTGCCGGACAGCCGGATGCGGAAGTTGTCGCACCGCACCGGCAGGATGGGGACTTGCAGGGTCTTGGCCCGCTCGTTGTGGGTGGAGAACACCTGTCGGAATGGCTTTCCGTCCGTGCTGATCTCCACCTTGAGCCAGGCCCCGGCCTCCAGGTCCGCCCGCAGGTACAGCTTGGAATAGCACTTGCGCCCGTGGCTCGTCTCGTCCATCTGGCACAGCGTTGCGCTCCAGTTCACCAGGCCCTCCTCGGAGTAGTCCTGCCCGGTGGTCATCAGCTTGCCCGTGGCCCCGTCCAGGAAGTAGAGTGTCCCGTCCAGATAGGCCCAGTCCAGCGCGTGGGTCGCGTCCTCCCGCAGCCAGATGGCCCGCAGCGTATCAAAGACGTACAGCTCCCAGTCGCCCTTCTCCGTCCGCATGGAGATGTAGTAGCGCTCGCCGTCCGTGCCGCCCACCGCATCGAAGAAGCGCCGGGTCCCGAAGTTCTCCGTCAGCAGCTCCGGGGTCCCGCCGGAGTAGGCGTACACGCCGTTGCGGCCCTTGTAGAACAGCGTCTCGTTGATGACGGCCAGGGACTTCTCGCTGCCCTTCTGGATGCCGGGCACCGTGTAGGTGTAGATTTCATACTGCGCCGGATAGCTGCCCAGGACCTTGTGCAGGCAATTCTCTTTCCAGAACAGCACCGTGCTGGAGTAGGCGATGCACCCGGTGAACTCGCCCTCCGTGCCCACGGCCACGGCGTAGCTGTCCGTGGACACCCCGTCGTAGACGTAGAAGTTGGTCGGGTCGCCCAGGGCGCTGGCGTAGATGGTCTTGCCCTCCGCGCCCCAGATGCGGTTATCGCACTCGCAGATGCACGTCAGGTCCGGCACCTTCCGCTCCAGCATCACCGTCCCGGCCTCCACGCCGGTCTTGGTGAAGATGTCCTTGGTGAAGGTCAGCTTCCGCGCCTCCAGGGAGCGGATGATGTGGCTGCCGTTGTTCGCGGCGCAGGTCGTACAGCCGGAGATTTCGATTGCGTCTCCGGCCTTGAAAAGCTCATCGAAGCCTGGGTATTTGTGCAGCGCCGCCGTGTGCAGCAGATAGGTGATCTGGTAGGTCCCGTCGCTCTGCTTTGCGCTGCTCTGCACCACCATGTACTCCTTGGAGCTGTCGCAGTCGTATTGAATGTAATCGCCCGCCTTGAGCTTGTCTGGGGTCCCTGCGGTCCCGCCGCTCATAGTCAGCGCTCCCGTGGTCTTGTTCACGCTGGCCCCGGTGTAGGCGGTGATGGATGTGTCGGCGGCCACGCTGCCCTTGGTCTCTGCGTTTTCCGCCGCCTGGTCGATGTAGCTCTGCTCCGGCACGGTCAGGGTGTTGGCCGTGAAGGTCACGTCGCCGGGGAAGCCGGGGTATTCCGCCGCCAGCATCCCAAACTTCTCTGCCTCCGTGTCGTAGTAGACCTTATCGGGGAAAATGACGATTTTGGTGTTGATGGTGGCAAACTGCTTTTCGCCCGCAGTCACATGGCCCACCACCTTGCCGTCATAGAGAAAGTCGGTCCCGTCCACCACGCACAGCTTTCCCCGTGCGTACAGCCCCGTGGGGCTGGTGTAGGTCCCGGCGGTCTTGCGCCCGTCCCGCTGACTGAGGCACGGGAAGCGGGCAGAGGAGAGGCCCCAGCTCTCTGCCAGCTCGCCGTCTCCGGCCCCTTGGCCGTAGTTCAGCCCGGCAAAGGCGATGATCTGCTTGCGGTTCTTGCCGGTAGCCGCCGTCATGTATGGCAGGTTCATCTTGCCCCTCCTCCTAAAATAGACCCGTCAGACCCCCGCCGCCGATGGGCAGGTGCCTGCGGTGATACTGTTTCCGCCATTCGTCCAGCGCTGCGTTGTACGCCAGGGCGGAGTTGTTGTAGTTGTCGGCCTCCCGGTTGTAGAAGTCCACCTTGCTCATAAGGTACAGGTCGTACAGCCCGTCGTAGGGGGCCTCCACCAGCAGGGGCTTGTCCCCGTCCTCCGGGAACGCCTTGGGAAAATCCGGCAGATCGGTCCAGCCGCACGCCGGACACAGGTTGCTGTCCATCACCCGGTCATAGGTGATCTCCGTCCCGCCGCAGGTGGGACAGACGGCGACGGGTCCCTTGGCCCCGCGCCCGCTCGTGAGCTGGTGCCGCAGGATGGTCTCCCGGTAGAGCTGTCCGTCCAGCTCCAGCAGCCACGCCGCCTTGGTCTCGTCGTCGATGGCGTCCGGCCTCGCCCGGTTCACCCGTTCGATAACTTCATTGATGCTCGGCATACCGCCGCCTCCTCTCATAGAATTTGCCGGGCAGCGGCACGCCGCCCGGCTTTCTGGGTGCTTCTCTTACACCGCGCGGACCCACAGGCCGTTGTTCTTCACATACAGCCCGCCGTCGTTGCCCGGCACGCTCTCAACCGTGTAGCATCCATCGCTGTCTTTGCTGTCAGATACAACGATAGAAGATTTAAGATTAAAAGCGGGACGCGGCGCGAAGTTGGCGTTGCACACGTCGACGCCGCTCACGGTGCCGACGGCGCCGATGCCGTACGCGCCGTAGCCATTCGAGTACGGGGAGCGCAGGCCCCAGCTGACGGCGGTCGCCGTCTCGTCCAGATAGGCGATGCGCTTTGCGTTGTCGGAGAAATAGCTGAACGCCTTGCCCTCCGTCTGCCAGCCGCTCACGCCCGCCTCCGTGCAGGAGATGGCAAAGCCCTTGCGGTAGATCGTGTGCAGCGTCGCCACCTGGTTGCCCTCCGCCACCACAATGGGGACGGGGACCAGGCACTCCCGGATTTTCTCGTCCAGTTTCAGCGGCCAGATGCCGTCACAGAAGTTGTCCAGGGTGCAGCCGAAGTAACGGTTTTCGTAGCCGTTGCTGTCAGAGGCGTTCCATGCGATCTCACTGAAAGCATCCTTGCGGATAAGGGTCACGCCCGTGCCGGTGCCGTAGTGGTCATTGTCCAGCTTGATGAACTTGGTGGGCTTGCTGTTTTCCGCCAGCTTCACCAGGCTGCCGTTTGCCAGATTGGAAAGTAACTGTCCCATATCGTTTTGTTCTCCTTTCGTCAGGTCCGGGCCGGGCAGCGGGGATGCCCGCCGCCCGCCTGGCCTCGTCTGCGCAGTCCAGAGCCATCAACAACCTGGACCGCATTTCTCTGCGGAGCTGCTTTGTGTCGCCATGTTTGGCGTGTGCCTCCCAGGCGGTAAAGCTCTCCATGATTTTCTCCCGCGACACCTCGCCCGCTGCGTACTGCTTCTCCCACAGCCGGATGCGTCGTTTCATCCGCTTGATGGAGGAGTAGCGCAGCTTGCTGACCACCTGGCCCGTCCGGGTCAGATAGGTGTGGAAGCCGCAGAAGTCGATGCCGTTTTGCAAGGGGAAGATGTTGGTCTTGTCGTTCAGCTCCAGGCCCAGCTTGGCAAATTCAAGCCTTGCAAGGCGTAGAGCCTCAACCGCTGTCGCCTTATCTGGGCAGATCACATACCAGTCGTCCATATACATCCCCGCCAGCGGCAGGTGCAGCTTCTCGCCCACATAGTGCATGAAGGAGCTGACGTAGAACACCGCGTAGATGTGGCTCGTCTGGTGTCCCAGGGCCAGGCCCTCGTCCACGGCGTCGATGTATCGCCACATCAGCGCCCGGATGTCCGGGTCGGGAAACCGGGGTTCCAGCGCGGCCTTGAGCCGCTGGTGGTCGATGCTCTGGAAGAAGTGGCGGATGTCGCCCTTGATGACCCAGCCCTCGGCGTAGTCCCATTCCTCCATGGGCCGGTGGGGCAGACCGGCGGCCTTGCGCGCTGCCTCGTCCGCGCCCTTCCGCCGCAGGAAATAGGTCCTCATGTGCCGTTTCAGCATCTCCAGCCCGTAGTGGGTCCCCTTGCCGTACTGGGCCGCGTAGGTGTTCAGCGTGAAGCTCCGGGCCAGCTCGTCGTAGACGATGTAATCCGTGAGCGCATGCTGCACCACCTTGTCCCGGAACGTCGGGGCCTGGATAAGCCGCTTCTTGGGTTCGTAGATATAGAACGCGTCCAGCGGGTCCGGCTGGTGCGTCCCTTGCAAAAGCGATTTTGAGAGTATCAGCAGCTCCTCGATTGCGCTGTACTCAAAGGGTGCCGTACTCTTTTTGCCCCTCTTGCACCGTCTGGCCCGGTGGTAGGCCGTCCATAGGGTGTCAAAGGAGCATAGTTCCTGATAGGTCATATCACACGTCCTTGCTTGGTTTTCGGATGGTGGAGCGCAGGTCCGGCATCGCTGATAGCGGCCAGTATCTCCCTCCGCCGGAGGTGTCCGGGGCTTTCCCCGGTAGCGAGCCTGGCAGCGTCGGTGCCATGTGTTTATCCCCCGTGTTCATGTCCACGGACGACGGGATATAGCCTCCTTTGATGATGGGCCTCTGCTTTCGCCGCAAGGGCTACTTGTACACGGTAATTCCATCAGAGCGGGACGCGGCGCGAAGTTGGCGTTGTACACGTTGTTGTTGTTCACGGTGCCGTCGGTGTTGATGTTGTACGCGTTGTTGTCATTCGAGTTCGGGGAGCGCAGGCCCCAGTTGACGGCGCGAACAGGCTATACCCCAATGAAAGGCAGCTATCGCCGCCGAACATCCTCTCTCGCCTGGGCAGCGCGGCTCCGGTCCTTCTCGTACCAGGCGGCGCACATATAGCGCACCGTCATCACCGCCTTGCTCCAGGTCGCGGCCTTTTGGCCGCTCACGCCGGGGTATTGCTTGCTTTCTGCCATCCGCAGTATCTTCCGCTCCAGCTTCTTGCACGCGCAAAGGGCCTCCCGCTGCATCGCCAGCCGCTCCGCCGGTCTCTCCCGCAGGTCAATGAGGTTTGCGCCCTCAATGCACGAGCAGATGGCCTCTGCACCGTTCATCAGGGCCGTTCCGGTGGTGTAGCGGTATTTCTTGGGGATGACCTTCTCATTGGCGCAGGCGTCTGCCGTGTAAAGCCACATATCAGCCGCCTTGTTGCCCAGCTTGAAGTCATCGGTCTGTCTGTCAGCCATCGGGACACCCTCGCTTTCGTGCTGCATCCAGCAGCTCGTCGCAGCCCTCTGCCTCCAGCACCAGGTCCGGTCCCAGCCGGATGGTCACGGTCTCGCCGGTGGGGGAGCGCCCGGTCAGCACCAGGCTGTCCTCCCGGCACATCCGGCAGGGCTGCTCCAGCTCTGCCAGGAGGTTGGAGATCAGGCAGGAAGCCTCCGCCCAGTCCTTACACGCTGCCCGCTGCATCCATGGCCTCCACGGGAACTTTGTCAACCACGGTCTTGTCCGCGCTGGGAGCTTCGTCAACCACGGTCTTGTCCGCGCTGTTGGCCTCCAGGGTCATCTTGAGGTTGGTAAGCTGTTCGTTGAGGCGTGCAAGGGCGCTCTGGGCGCTTTCCTTCTCGCTCTGCTCGTGGGACAGCTTGGCCTCCAGCTCCGCCACCTGGGCCGTCAGGGCGGCAACGTCGCTGTCCTCGCTGGTGCGGGTCAGTTTCAGCCCGTGGGAGACCACGCGGAAGGGGCCGGTGTAGGTCGCCGTGGTGCTGCCGTCCTCGGCCAGCACCTCAATGGGACCGGCGCAGAACGCGGCCAGGGCCTCGTCGCTGATGCCGCCGGGCAGCTCTGCCACCACGGCCTGGCGGGGGACCCCGCCGATGTTCTCCGTCACCACCGTGAAGCCCTTGTCGCTGATGGTGTGATTGCCTGCTTTAATCATGTTCGTGTCCTCCTCTTATCCGATGTTGATGTAAACGTCGCCGTTGGCCCCCAGGCTGGAGGCGGGAGCGCCGCTGCCGAAGTAGATGTTGCGGAAGCCCTTGGTGCTGCCGCTGGTGGGCGACACGCCGGACACGCCGCCGGTGAACGCGCCGCCCGTCTTGGGCATTTTCTGGTCTGCATAGGCAAAAATGTCCTGGGCTTTGCCCTTGGGGTCATAGACCGCCTTGGTCATGTCGCCGGGGTTTACAGCGTCCGCGCCCTTGGGGATGCCGAAGTCGAAGATGGGGGCAGCGTCCGGGCTTCCGGCCCGCCGCTTCACCGTGGCCGCACTTCCGGCGGCCAGCGTGGTGGTCGTCCCCACCTGGATGTTAGGGGTAGAGCCGTCGGCACCGGCGGGTCCCTGTGCGCCGGTCGCGCCGGTCGCGCCCTTGGCCCCGGTCTCACCCTGGGGTCCCTGGATGCCCTGCTCTCCCTTCGGGCCTTGAGCGCCGGTCGCACCCTGCGGGCCTCTTGCGCCCTGCACGCCCTGGGGTCCCTGCGGACCCACAACCTTGCCCAGATCAATGGTAGGCATAGATGGTTCCTCCTTCCGTCAGATGTTTAGGCATAGATGCCCTGCATCGTTGATGTAATAGTCCGGGGCCTCGTTGCCGGTGTAGGTACACAGCAGATGCCCCTCGTCGGTCACGCTGAAATTGACCATGCCAGCCGTCTGCACGGCCACGCCGTCGATGCCGCGCGGTCCTTGCGGCCCCTGCACGCCCTGGGGTCCTTCCGGTCCCGTGGGTCCAACCGGGCCAGCAGCACCTTGAACGCCCTGGGGTCCCTGGATGCCTTGGATGCCCTGGACGCCGCGCTCGCCGGTCAGTCCGCGCTCGCCCTGGATGCCCTGCTTGCCGGTCTTGCCCTGGGGTCCCTCTGCACCCTGTTCTCCCTGGTCGCCCTTGGAGGCGATAAGCAGCCAGTGGGCACCCTCCACGCCTCCGGCCACGTCCAGCTCCGGGGCCACGCCCTTGCACGCTGCCTTGCAGATGTAGGAGCTGCCCAGCCTGCTCACCTTCTGGAGGGGCAGATAGGTCTTTGCGCTGTCATAGGCTTCCCACACCTTCACGGCCTCCTCGGCCTGCTCCAGCGCCTCGATGGCGTTTCCCACCAGGGTGCTCACCTGGGGTACAATGCCGTCGATCTGGGTCTGGAGTTGCTGCGCCTGGGTGGGCGTCGGCTCTTTCGGCGTGGTGTAGGCGTCGTTCGGCTTCACCAGCAGATGGTCCGTCACCGTGATGGCAACGGCGGTGGGGTCGCTCTCCCGGAAGCCCTCAATGGTAAAGCTGCACCAGCCCTCCAGGGCCAGCGGCTCCGCCGGAATGGCCGTGTCGAAGGTCAGCGGGTCCTTCTTTGCCACCAGGTCCTCCACGCTGTTGTACAGCAGCACCGCCACGGGGCTTTCGCCCAGGGCATTGCGCCAGATGATGCGCTTGGAGAACGCCTCCCAGTCATCGCTCATAACGATGTGCAGGCCGGTCACATTGGCCTCGCCCTGCACGCCCGCGTTCTTGCTGTCCTTGCGGACAAATTCGCCGGTCACGGTCACATTGATGGTCCTGTCCATAGGGGGTCTACCTCCTTTCTGTATGATAAAAGGCGCGGCGGGGCGGAAGGGTCGGTCCCTCCATACCTCGCCGCGCCGTGTCGCAGCCGCTTTTAGGGTCTCGCGGTGTGCCTGTTCAGTTAGATGTTGCGGGCCTTGGCCTCGGCAGCGTAGGCGCTGCTCTCGCGCTCAATGAGGTTTGCGGTGGCGTTGTCCTGGGCCATGCTCTGCTCCAGGACCTCCGCCACATAGGCGGGCACCTGCACGGTCTCGCCGCGCTTGATCTGGAAGCTGCGGCCATTGACGGCCACAAAAACGTCATCCTTGTACTTGTCGTTGTCCTTGAACAGACGGATGGGCACAAGGTCGTTCGGCTTGAGCGCGGCGGGGGCGGTCTCTTTTGCCGCCTCCAGGGTCTCCTTGGCTTTGGCCTGGGCCTCTGCCACAATGGCAGCAGCTTCCGCCTTGGCCTTGGCGATGATGTCCTCCGCCTCGGCGGCGGGGGTAGCCTGCGTGGTGGCCTGCTGCTCATTGGCAGCAGCTTCTTTCTTGGCAGCCATAGTGTAAATACCTCCTGTTGGTCAGAATGTGGGGCCGCCCGCCGTAAAGCAGGCGGCCCCGGTGATTAGCTGTTGAAGGTGGAGCAGGTCTCGATGCGGACCATGTACGCCTCCACCAGGCGCTCGGCCACCTTGGTGGCTTTCCAGCCTGCGGTGGCGCGCTGGTCCAGGGGGTCGGCAGTACCGGCAGAGCCGAGCTGCTTCACGATGTGCTGGAGACCGCCGCCGGTGATCTCGGTCACGCCGTAGGCGTCCGCACCCAGAATGAGGGTGGAGTACACGTCACGGGCGGATGCCTTGGGGGTGACGGTGCCGCTGGAGGCGGTGCCGGTCTCGTAGTCCTTGCCCGCGTGGGTAAAGACCTTGGCCTCGCTGGTCTCCACGAAGCGGACGCCCTCGATGCGTCCGATCTCGCCCTCGTAGATGCCGTCGGGGTCGGAGTAGGTCTTGACGTTCACCCACTTGGGGTCACTCATAAGGTCGTAGGAGCAATCCGGGTGGATGATGCCCGCGTAGTAGCCGTTGATCTTGGGCGCGTTCATCACCTTGAGGTAACGGACAGCGCGGCGCACGGCGTCCACGGTCAGGTAGTGGTTCTCGCTGTCGGTCTTGCTGCCGCCGCACAGGTTGGCGCGGCTGTCCACCTGGCCCTCGGCGTACTGCACGTTGGTGCCGCCGTTCAGCACCTCGCGGGTGATGGTGTCCAGGGTACGGCCCGCCTGGCTGCCCAGCAGCTTGGTGGCCTGCACCAGGTTGTTATCGATGGCGGAAAGCAGCAGCATATCGGACAGCTCGATGAAGCCGCCGTACTGCGCCACAGTCGCGGTGATGACGCCCATGTTGAGCTTCTGACCTTCGGGGGTCACACCTTCGGTCAGGGCCGTGGTGGCCTTGGGCAGGGGGTCATACTTGCGGAACTCGATGGTCTTACCGCCATTCTTGGGGATGGGGTGCTTCTGTCCGAACTGGTCATGGACCAGCAGCGGCTCCGCCATATCAATGAGATAGTCGGAGTAGAAGGTTTTCATCTCGCTGGAAAGGTCGTTCCCGGTGGTTGCGCTGGTCGTCTTGTTGATGACTGCATCAAACAAGTTCAGCACGGCAGGCAGCAGAATGAATTTGCGGATGGTGTTCATGTTAAAATCTCCCTTCTGGGGAGAGGCTTAAAACTCGATGTGCTCTCCCCGTGCAGCTCTGCGGATGATCTCCGCGCGGTCCCTCTTGGACAGCTTGGAAACGTCATCCTTCACGATAAATGCACCCTGGGAGGTCGTGCCGTTTTCCTGGGGCCTTGCGCCCTTGGCGCGGATGCCATCCACCACCTGCTTCTCCGTTGCCTTGGCCTGCATAGCGGCCACGCCCGCCTTGATCTGGTCCATGTGGACCACTTCATAAGCGTGCTGGACGGGAACGCCCGCCCGGAGCATGGAGAGGAACTGGGGGTTTTTGACCTCCGCGTTGAGGTCGAAGCTGGGGTACAGCCCCTTGACCTGTTCGGCCTCGCCGTACCACTGCTGGAGCTGCTGCTGCGCCCGCTGGTCGTTCTGCCGCTGGCGCTGCTGGCGCAAAAGCGCCTCGTTCTCCCGCTGGAGCTTCTGGAACTGCTTGTACTGCTCAACAGACATCCCCGCCTCCTCGGCGGCCTCGGACCAGTATGCGTCATCGTTTTCGATGGCCTGGGACAGCTTGCCCATGTCGCCGTCGCCGATCTGGTAGCGCTGCATCAGCATATCAATGACAGGCTGATACTGGCCCACCTGCTGCTCCAGGTTTCTGGTCTCCCGGAAGCGCCGGTCGATGATGCGCTGGGTCTCCTCGGTGTAGATGTCCTTGAACTCACCGTTCACAAGGTCCTGGAAAGCCCTGCGTTTGGCCTCCAGAGTATTGGACGTGGTGCTCGCGTCCGGTTTGTTGTCGCTCCCGGCGTCGGAGGACTGCTGCTGTCCCTCCGGGTCTCCGCCCTCGCCAGCCTCCGCCGGTTTGGCCTGCTTCCCGAAGATGACATTCTGGTATTCGCCCGATTTTCCCCGCCGGGTGGATGCGGGGGATGCCTGGGTCTCGCCCTGTGTGCCGGGTGCTCCGTCGCCAGAGGCCGCCGCCCCTGCACCTGCTCCGCCTGCGGCACCGCCGCCGTCGAACAGGTTCAGCCGGATGTCCAGCAAATGCTTGAAGTTCATAGGATTGCCTCCTTTTTCATCGCGGGTGTATCGCCCCCGTGCATCGGTCCCTGACTTCACCAGGGCAGCGGCCCGGTCCCCACCGTGACCGCCGCCCCGCATGGTGTGAAGCAGGAGGACAGTATAAGCGTATCAAATGCTTTTCCGCTTTTCGCCCCGAACTCGGAAAAAATTTTTATTTTTCTTCCCGGCACTCCACCTGGACCTGCTCCGGGTGGGCCTGGGCCACCTGGGCAAGGCCGATGACGGCCATCTCAAAGGCCGCCGCCGTGCCGTCGTCCCCGTTGAAGTCGAGCCGCACGTCGCCGCTCTCCATCCGCCAGGTGTAGACCTCCACATAGCGTTCCCGCATGGCGTTGGTCACATATCCGGCCAGGGCGTAAAGGATGCCGGACACCGCCGCGCACGCCTCTACGCTGCCGGTAGCGTGGCCTTGGGCAGAGAGGATGCAGCGCTGGCCGTCCCGTTCGGCATAAACCTGGGTCATAACACGTCGCCTCCCGTCATTCGTTGCCCATGCTGGGGGTGCTGCGCTTTGCCAGCCGCTCCCCGTAGCCGGTCATGGGATGCTGGGCCTCCATAATGCCGCTTGCAAGGCTGTCCTTCTCGCTGGAGGGCGCGGGGCCTGCCGCCTGGACTCGCTGGCCGCCGCCGGTAGGCTGCGCCGCTCCGATGCCCATGTCCTTGCCCGTGAGGGTCTGGATGATAAGGGCCATCTGGTCGAGCTGCTGGGACATCTGCTGGCAGATATTGAGAAGGGTCTGGCCGTTCTGCACCTGCTCCTTCACCTTGTCGATGCCTTCAAACTCCATCATTTCCAGAGCACCCAGCGCCTCCTGCGCCCGCTCCGGGTTGAAGAAGCCCAGGCCGTACAGCTCCTTGGCCCGCTCGTTCTGCTCCATGCGGGAGAAGGGGTTTTTCTTCTGGGCCTTGATTTTCAGGTCGAAGATGGGCTTGCGGTAGAGGGGTAGGCCGTCGGAGGTCTGGCCCACTTCCTGCTCCTTGATGCCCGCGTTGTTCATGTCGATGAACTGGTAGCTGCCAGGCGTCTGGCCCGTGATGCGGAACGAGCGGGTCTCGTCGTAGAACTGCCGGATAAGCTCAATGCACATCGAATTGATTTTGACGTGGGTGCGGTAGCTGGCGGAGATCATGTCCCGGCTGGCCTTGTTGCCCGCCTCCTGGAGGGCGGCGATGGCAGCGGCGGCGGTGACGCCGGACCCGGCGCTGCCGCTGTTCACGTCGCGGTTGGCTGCCGTGTCCTTCATCTCCTCGATTTTCATTTGCGCCACGGTCACATAGATGTCGTCCAGCGGGTTGGTGACAATCTCCTTGATGCGCCTGTCGTCAAGCTCACCCTGGACGTGGACCAGGGGCTTGCTCCAGTCCAGGAACTCCTCCTCGTTGATGCCCGTGCTGTCGCTGACGAAGAAACGCTTCTTGGTGGTCATCATGCTGTTTTCCAGGATGTTGGAGGACAGCTTGTCGATGTAGAGCTGCGGGTCCTTGCAGATGGCGACATAGCCGAAGCCCACCGGCGTGCCTTTTTCCGGGAACATCACATCCAGCACGACGGGGTAGAGGCCGTGGTCGTACCAGCCCGTGTCCCGGTAGTTGGGGTCGTTCTCGCTGGCGAACAGCAGGGTCTCGCCCACGAACTTGGCATAGTGCAGCAGCGTCTTGCCGCTGGCAGAGGTCGTCTTGTAGTACCAGTCCACCACCACGCTCTTGTTGCTGGTGTCGATGGTGTCATCGTAGATATACTGCTTCACGTCCACGGCCCCGCCGCTCAAATGGCCCTTGTGCTCCGGGTACTGCTGCTCCAGCAGGTCCTCGTCCACCAGGTCCACGATGAACAGGTTGCGGGACTTCTGGATGTCGGTCACGCCCGGCTCCCAAAACAGCTTGAGCAGGTCGATCTCCCGGATGTCCACGTCACCCAGGCCGTTATCCTTGGCGCTGTTCCAGAACACACCGTAGGCTGCCGTGCCGTGTTTCAGCTTCTCCCACCAGTTGTCAGAGTAGGTCTGCTCGTAGTCGTTGTACTCCAGGATGACCGGCAGCACGGAGGACAGCACCTTGGCGCTCTCCTCGTCGCTGCGCTCGCGGGGAAGGACCACCGGCTCCGGGTAGTTGTCCATAGCGTCCGCGTGCTTATTGAGAATAGCGTTGAACAGCCAGGCAGAGGACGGCTCCGGCCCTCTGTACTCCGGGTTGTCCGTGCGCTGCTTGCCCTTGCGGATGGCCTCCCAATGGCGCAGCTCCCACCATAGCTCATCCTGGACCACGCGCTCCTCCAGGCTGGCCTTGCCCTGCTTGTAGCGGGTCAGGATGCTGATTGCCTCCGCGATCTCCGCTCTGCCGATGCGCCGCTGCCCGGCGGGGGCCGTCAGCAGCATGGCCTCCATCTCCGGGTCCACGCTCTCGTCCTTCTGTACGCCGGGGACGCCCCAGCCCATCGGGGGCTTGCCCAGGGTCGCGTCCTGCTCGTTCTTCCGTCCGAAAAGTGCCATAAATCAATACCTCCTGTAAAAATCGTAACGGTCATACTGCTGGTCCTGTCCCAGGTCCAGCGGGTCATATACCACCAGGGCGGGGGGCTTGTTCCGCCTGGGTGCTATCGGGTTTTTCATGCAGACGTAGCGCAGCTCGTCGTAGATGTGGTCCTCGCCCTCGGTGTTGATGTCCTCCACGTTCTTCTCGTCGTAGACCAGGTTGGGGACCGTGCGGATGAAGTGCTTGCAGGTGTTGAACACATACAGCATGGGGATGCCCTCCTCGTCAAAGGCGAGGCGGTGATGCACCTGCATCTTTCCGTCGATGCGGGCGTGGTCGCCGCGCTCGAAGTACACCCGCTGCCGTTCCATCAGAGCGCCGATGCTCTCCGTGCCGTCGCTGCCCCAGATGGCCGGGTCTCCCACGCGGTTGATGCGCCGGTCCTTGAGGTTGGGGTCCTCGGCCTCGATGCGCCGTATCTCCCGCGCCACCTCGGACGGTTCCATCTTCACGCCGGTGTTGGGGGTGCCGGTGCAGCCGTAATACTCCCGGATGCGGTAAAGCCGCCGGTCCCGGTCCACGGCGTACCAGCCCACGGAGAAGGGCCTGGAGTAGCCCCAGTCCAGGCCGCACCAGATGGCCCAATCCTGCGGGACCTTGAAGGGGGAGATGACGTGGGTGTTGATGCGGTCCGTGTAGTGGTCGCTGTCGTTGCGCCACTCCGTGAATACCTGGCCCGCGAATGTGTCCCAGTCACCGTACAGCAGCGCCTTGCGCTCCTGCTCCGGCATGGAGGCCAGGCTGGTGAGGTAGTCCGGGTTGTTTGCAAGCAGTATCTTGTTGTCAAACACGGAGGACGGCACGAAGATGCGGGACTTCCAGCGCGTCTCCTCGTGGCCGTCAGGGAAGCGGACCTTGAACTGCTCCCAGATCGTTTGCATGGGCTGGGCCGCCGTGATGAAGCGCTCCTTCACCCAGCCGTGGCCCACGCCGCCGGGGTTGGCCTGCGCCCGGATGTAGCAGCGGGTCCCCGGCCCGTTAGGGCGGTTCCGGGAGAACAGGTAGCTGTACTCCTCCCAGAGAAATTGCGTCAGCTCGTCAAAGTCGATGAAGTCATAGCGCTTGCCCTGGTAGTTGGTCCGGTCCTTGGTGTACTGCATAGAGCCGAAGAAAATCTTGGCCCCGGAGGGGAAGGTCCAGACGTGCTTGCTCTCGTTAAACCTGGCCTTTTTGTAGGCCCGTCTGTAAATCTCCGTGCTGCGGTCCATCAGCTCCGTGAGCTGCGGGAAGGTCTTGCGGAGGATAAGCCCACGGTAATGCGGTATCTCCACCTGGCGCAGGGCCTCGGCCAGGGCGCAGTCCGATTTACCGCCGCCCGCTGCACCGCCGTACAGCGCCTCGTCCTCGAAGCGGGCCATGAGGGCCGCCTGGCGCGGCTGCGGGGTCCAGATGACTTTACCCATCGTTTGCGCCTCCATCCGTCGGTGGGCCTGGGTTGTCCATCACGGGGGAGAGGAGCACCACGCCGCTGCCCTCGTCCTCGTCGCCGTCCTGGGCCTCCGGCTTGTACTTCCACGTCTCCGGCTTCCGGTTGGTCAGCCAGAACATTTGCGCCGCTGTATTGGCAGCTACATGGACTTCATCGCGGGCCTCCACAAGGGTCTCGACCTCGCGGATGCGCTTGCCCGTTTCCGGGTCATATTCTACGGTCTTGAGCTTGTAGTGCTTCACGATCTGGGCATTGTAGCCCAGGCAGCTCTTGAACAGGGCGTTTTCCACCTGCTCGTCCGGCACTTCACACGCCTGCGCGAAAGCAGCCGAAAGTGCCGCGTAGCGCTCGTCCCCCTCCTGGCCCTCGTCCAGGTATTTGCGGAAGGTAGAGTAGGCGATATGGAGGTTGGCAGCAATCTCCTTTGCCGTGGCCCCGTCTTTGGCCCATTTGATGATCTTGTCCAGGTTGGGGAGGACATGGGTCTCGTATTTACTTTTTGCCATTCGCTCCCGCCTGCCTTTCTGAAAAATTGGCTTCTCTTTCATCGTAGCAAAGGCAGCTTCTTTTTTCGCCCCGAAGGGAGGATGTTTTTTCATTCTGGTGTTCACGCGTGTGTGAGGGACCCTCTCACCCTCACCATCCCCCCATACCCCCCTTCCTCTCCCTCTCTCCCTGGAGCGGGGGAGACCATTTTCGTGGCCTCACGAAAAAGATAAGAGACCCCAGGCCATAGGCCCAGGGTCTCTCTGGTATGCTTATGCTTTGCTTTTGCTGTGCTTTTCTATCGTGTAGGTGGCCCCGTAGCGCCGCCGCCCACAATGGGAGCAGGTCACTTTGTGATCTACGCCGCCGCCCACGCGTTTGAGGTCGTAGCCCTCCTGGAGCATCGCGGCGCACCTGCCGCAAAGGTCCTTCGGTTCGGTCATCAGTCGCTCACCCCCTTGAAGCTCTCCCGGACGTGACCGCCGTTCAGCTCAAATTCCACGGTGTGGTAGTACCCCTTCGGATGGATGTACACCACGCGGCCCACCACAGGCCGCCTCAAGCTCCGCTTGTCCTCGCCGCTGTCGGTGAATGTCTCCGGCAGGCGCATCACCTTGTCGCCCAGCTTCATGCCTTGCCCTCCCATGCCGGGCAGGTGGTGTCCGGCTCCGTGAAGTCCGCGCAACGCGGGCTGTCTCCGTTGAAGCACACGCCCTGGAAGTCCTCGTACCAGGCGCAGCTCCCGCAATTCCGCTTCATGCCGTTTCCTCCCGTTCCATCGTCATGCGGGCCAGCAGGCTCTCATACATCCGCTTGTAGGTGTCCCGCTCCGTCTGGGCGATTACCAGGGCCATGGAGGCCGTGCCGTCCTCGGTGTCCCCGCGTACCGGCTCCGGCTCCTCCTCGTCCTCCTGGGGGCTTGCAAGGCCGTACTGGGCCAGCCCCAGGCCGGAGAGGAGGCCGAGGTCCACCTGCTCCATCTCCCGCTTGGTGCAGCGTCCAACGAAGCGCCCCACGCGGCTCTTGTCCACGGTGTACACGTTCTCGCACAGGGCCGTGCTGATCTGTTCGGTGGAGCGGATGGTGATGTGCTCCGGCAGCTCCTTCTTGGGGGAGGCGGAGCAGTAGACCACCTGAACCACGGGGCTGTTGTCGTTCAGAGCGTCGCAGCTCACGATGATGGCGGGCCGGTCCTTCATCAGCTCGTGGCCGATGGCGTTCGGTATATCTACCCAGTAAATCTCCCCGCGCCGCATAGCGTTGGCAGGGAATGTGCCTTTCTTTGCCATAATCAAACCTCCGTGATAGTCAGATTGAAGCGTTCCCGCAGGAGCTTCTTTTTCATCTCGTACTGGGCCGTCTTGGTGGCCCGGCTCTTGACATCCTCCACCACCGGCAGCCAGAACACGGTGCCGTACTTGTCCGGCGCGGTGGGGCGCTCGTAGGCGAAGTCGGCCACATAGTGGATGGCCCGGACCCGCTCGCCGGTCTCCGTGATGTAGCTTTCCTGGAGGGTGTACTGCTGCTGGAGGCGCAGGTTGCGTATCTGCCCGGCCTTGAGCATCAGCATCAGCTCGTCGTAGCGGCGGGCCTCCTTCTTGCTGTCGAAGCGGAGGTTGCCCCGGCTGTCCGGCTGGTTGTGGTACTTGGGGGCCTTGGTCTTGCCCACGATGCCCAGCTTCTCCATGACCTGGCGCTGGGCCTCCGGCCCCATGCGTTGCAGGTCTGCGGCGGTCAGTCCCATCTCTCGTGCCTCCTTCCGTTTGGTGCAGCGGCGGGCCGGGCCGAAGCCCTGCCCCCGCAGAAACATCATGGGGTGCAGCAGCTTCCCGGACAGGCCGCAGAAAACTGTGTTGTCCACGACGCGCACATACTCGCACTCGTCGCAGTATTCGATCTGGCCCTCCCGCTCCAGGGCCATCTCCAGCGGGGTCTTATCCAGCATTTGCCTGCGCCTCCCCCGCTATCAGCTTGCGCTTGCGCCGGGCGTAGGCGCTGTCGGCGGCGGACAGGCCGGGGTTCGTGAGGCGGCGCAGCCGGGCCTTTTCCCGCAGCTCCTCCCGGTGGGCCTGCTGGTACGCCTGGTGCCGTGCCCGCTCCTTCTCCGGGTCCCGGTTTCGGTCTTTCAGCTTCCGGCGCTCCTCGGCCTTGCCGTCAAACCAGCCGATGTGCTTATAGCTGGCAGCAAAGCAGCCCTCGGAGCAGAAGTACGTCGTGGCCTGCCGCTTGCCATCCCGCTCCACCTGGCGCACCCAGGGGGTGTCCGCCGTGGTCACGATTTGCTTTCCGCAGGTGCCGCAGGTGCGAAACAGGGTCAGCCGGTTGGCTGTCTGTCGGCGCACGCTCATAAGTCGGACCTCCGCTCCATCACGCCCAGGATGTACTTGCCGTCCTCGCCGCGCCGGGCGTGTATCTCGTACTTCTCCCGCATCTCCTTGACGGAGAAGAACGGGACGGCCAGCCGCCAGCCCAGGGCCGTCTCCGGGGCGTCCGGGTCCATGGCCCGCTCCCCGTGCTCCAGCACCACAGCGGTGAGCACAGCGTCCACAAGGGCCTGGGTCTCCTGGTTTCCGGCATCCGCCTGGGCCAGGGCCTCCCGCAGCTCCTCGTTCTCCTTGGCCGTGTCGGCCACCTTCTTGCGCCAGCGCCCCAGCTCATGCTCCAGGCGCTTGATCTTATCGACGTTTCTTTCCATGTTACTCCGTCCTCTCGTAGTATTTCAGCAGGTTGGCGGCCACCGTGCAGCTTTTCCAGTCCTGGAGGTTGGCGCAGTAGCGGTCCGCGTACTCGGCCAGAGCCTCCCGGTCCGGGAAGCTCATGCAGCCGCCCTCGCAGCGGACGCACAGCCGCTCGTCCCAGCGAAAGAACGGGCACGCCCAGGTCTTGTGTGAGTAGCCAGCCATTTGTCCGCCCCCTTGCTCATTCCGTGATCTGTCGCTGTCCTGCCGTGCTGCCCGGCAGGCCGATGGGGTTCTTCCGCAGCATCGTCTCGTAGGTTTGCTCGAAGCACTCCATCTCGAAGTATTTCTTGTCCGGCGGCATGAACGCGTCGATGCCGCCCATGGCCTCGATGACCTTCTGGGTCCTGGTGGGCATCCCCTCCAGCGCCTGCTCTTTCGTCCGGCCAGCCAGCCGGGCCAGTTGCAGCTCGTTGCGGGCCATCAGGTAGGCGTTGCTGATTTCCGACCTGACCTCGTGCAGAACGGCCTCCGCCGCCTCCCGCATCTCCGCGATGGTCGGAGGGAATTTGCAGGTCTGGCACACCCGGATGACTGCCTGCTGGGCCGCCCAGAAGTCGATGTCCCGCAGGCAGGTGGTCCAGAGCGTGATGGTCGGGGTCAGCTTTGCCTTTAGGCTGTCCTTGTCCGGGGCCTTGAACATCTCCGCGTTGGGATAGGCCATCATCAGCACCGCGAAGATTTCCGTCACTTCCGCCCTGGTCATAGGCCGCTGAACTCGTCGTGCAGGTCTCGCAGGGCGTCCATCTTCTCGCCCGTGCTGGCCTGCTGGGGTCTGCCGCTGCGGCTGGGCTGGTAGGACCTGTCGTCCTCGAGGGCGAACACGCCTGCCCAGCAGTGGTCCTCACTCTGGTGCAGAATGGCGATCTGAGCATCCCGGTCTCCGGGGGCCAGCTTCTCCAGTTCCGTGACCAGGCGCTTCTTGGCCTGGTCCGTCATCGGCTTTTTGATCTTGTTCCGCATCGCCTCGAAGCCTTGCAGAGCGGAAAGCAGGTCGGCGTCGCCGGAGGCGAAGTCCGCAAAGATAGTTTCCTTTGCTTTCTTTTCCTCTGCTTTGCTTTGCTTTTCTTTACTCTGCTTTGCTTTTCTTTTATTTGCATCGGTTTGCTCTGCATTTGCATTACTTGTGGATGCTCCGCTGCCGTCGTCGGCCTTGCAAGGCTGATTTTTCCAGCGTTTTTGCGCCGCCTCCCGCCGGAGGTTGGAGATGTCGTCCACCTTCCCCATGCGTCGGAGAAGGGAAGCGGAGTAAAGATACTCGCCGTCGTTCACCAAAAGCGTGCTGCCGTTTTCTGCAAACTCTGTGCAGCAGTCTGTGATGATCTGCTCCAGGTGGGATGCTTCCACCTGCATTTGCATAGCAAGCGTATTCCAAATGTACTTGTTCACGGACAGCCGGTACTCCGGCTGCTCCCGGAGTATCTCCACCAGCATGAAGTACACCCCGTACCCCTCCGCCCCGTAGACGGAGCGGAGGGCCAGGATTTTGGGGTCGTTGCGGGCGTTGCAGTCGTGGGAGAAGAAATAGGCGTCTTTCTCGTTGGTCTTGGGCATACGGATGCCTCCTTACGCAAGCGCCTGCTGCCCCGTTGCATCCTCGAAGATGCCATCGGGCAGCTCCGGCGCGGTATTGCTGCTGGGTTCAATGACCTCCCCGGTCTCCGGGTTGGCCTCTGGAAGGGCCTCTGGCGCGTTTTCGGGTGCATCCAGGTAATTCTTGCTCCCGTCGGTGCCGATGGCCGCCTCGTCGCTTGCAAGGGCTTTCTGGAGGTCAATGGACATGATGCCCCACTTGCTGATAAGCTGGCGCAGCATCGTCTTGCAGGCCATCCCGTCGAAATCCTTGTACCAGAAGGAGGAATACTTCCACTCGTCGCCCTTGGGGTAATTGCCCGCCACGAAGTCGGCGTAGGACACGCGGCTGTACCGGGGGTCCTGGGCCTCGCGGGCCTCCAGGTGGAACGCCTGGGAGTAGCGGTCCGCGTGGGCCAGCATCTTGTCCTTGCTCCAGTACAGCACCTTGCGGAAGCCGTTGTTCAGCTCGAAGTAGGCGTAGTAGCCCACCACGGGGCGGCTCTCCCGGTCTCCGTCGTCCTCCAGGAACTCCAGGATGGGGCGGCGGGTGAAGCGGTCCCGGCCTCTGTACTCGCCCTCCACCACGGGGAACGCGTCGATGTCCAGGTATTGGCCGCTGCGCTCCGCAAGCTGGATGTAGCCCTTGTAGCCGAGCTGGAACTGGGCCACGGTGCCGCGCTTCTTGTCCTTGTAGGGGACCATGTAATACTGGCCGAGCTGCGGGGAGGGGGACAGGTTCAGGCTCTCACCCAGCAGGGCGGCGGTCAGCACCGTCCCGGCGTCGCACTCCTGGAGGGACGGGTTTACGGCCACGGCGGAGCTGATGGCAGCCACGAAGCGCCGGGCGCGGTCCGGGTCTCCCAGAGTGTCGTTCACGAGCTTCTGGTACATCGGCGTCTGGATAGCCACGCTGAACTTGGGCTTGCCGCCGCTGCGGCTCTGCAAAGAATTGTTCACGGCCATGATTAAATCCTCCTATACGAAATGTTCCGTTCTTTCAGCCAGCGGGAAAGCTCCGCCGCCTGGTCCCTTGTCACCTGGCACTCAAAGCGCAGCAGGTAGATGGTCTCCTCAACAGCCTCACCGCCGCCGGGTTCCCAGGTCCCGGCCTGGGCCGCATTGGCAGCGGGGTCCGGGGTCTGCTCTGCGCCCCGCGTCGCCTCTGCCTCGCGCTGCTCCTCTGCCAGGTTGGCGGCCTGGGCGGCCCGCTGGGACTCGTATTCCCGCAGGCGCTTGGCCCGCTCCTGGAGGCGGGAGCGCTCCATCAGTGCCTCGTTCAAGTCCAGGTGCTCCAGGTACTTGATCTTGACGGCCTCGGCAAACTCGCTCTCCACGGTAGCCAGGACCTCCAGATCGGACGCGGCCTTGTCCTCCGCCGCGACGATGGCCTCCCGGACCTTCTTCATAGTCACGCTGGTGTTGTACCAGGTGTCCTGCCACAGCTTCTCAAAGGGGAGCAGCGCCCGCAGCTCGCCCACGGTTTCCTCGTAAATTTCCAGGATAGCGGCCCGCTTGCCCGCCCGGCGCTTCTCCTCGTACTCCTTGAGCTGCGCGTCGATGGCGGCGATGGGCTGGTCAATAAGGCCCACCAGCTCCTTCACCTTGGCCTCGAAGTCGGTGTACGGGGCCATGCACTCGCGCTTGACCTCCTTGCGCTTGTTCTCCAGGGCCTCCCGTAGCTTGTTCAGCTTGGCGCGGTCCTCCTTGGCACCCTTGATGCCGTCCTCTGTTACCACCAGGCCGGTGCACAGCGCCAGGCTCTCCGCAAGCTGGCCTTTCAGCTCCTCAAAGTTGAAGTCTATCGTCTTGGGCAAAGTCTCCAGGCTGTTGCCCATCACAAATTCCATGCTCATGTTGTCCTCCTGTTCAGATAGGCGGGAGCTTGAGGTTTGGTTTCTGCCGCTGCTCCACGCAGCGCCAGAAGGGGACCGCCTCCCGCCGGATGATGGCGATGTCGTCCTCGGCATCCGCCCGTTCGATTTTGTAGTGCCGGGTCTCTTTCCGGTCCTCGCCCTCCGCCGTGGTATATTTGATCTGGGCCAGCAGTTCCACAAACTGCCACCCGGCGGCAAGCATCTGCTGGCACACCTGGGCGTAATACTCCGTGGGGATGCGCCCCTTCCAATGGGTCCAGCCGGTGGAGGAGAGGATTTCCGTGGTTTTGATCTCCAGGCCGCCCAGCCGCCCGGTGGCGGTTTCCTCCAGCTCCCCGTCCGGGGTGCAGGTGATGAAGGGCAGGTCCTGGTGTTTGATGATCTTGTAGGGGGTGAAGCTCACCCGGTATTCCGGGTGGTCCAGGGCGAAGAAGGAGCGCAGCAGCGGCTCCGCGTCGTTGCCGTAGCGCACATAGGGCTTGTCCCCGATGTCCTCCGGGATGACCAGCCCGCACTTCTCTTCCCAGAGCTGCACGTTGGTTTTCCAGGGGGAGAGGCCCAGGAGGGCGGCGGCGTCAGACGCCCCCAGCCCATCCTTGCGGGCCTCCAGCCATTCCGCCCGGTCCTTGCAGATGATGACCTGCGGTGTCACGGCTGGTCGGCCTCCGCCTCAATGCGCTGTTCCAACCGGAGCAGTTTCAGAATTTCTTCCTCCGTTGGGTCCCCGAAAATAAGGCAAAGCTGGTTGAGCATAATGCCCACGTCAGCCATTTCCTCCCGGATGTCGGACACGATCTGCTCGTAGTCGCCCTGGCCGGTGAGGTAGTGGCGCAGCCACTTGGTCAGGGCCTTGGTCAGCTCGCTTAATTCCTCAATGGCGACAACACTCTGCGCCTCCTCGCCCCAGGTCTTGATTGCTCCCTCCAGGATTTTGCCCTCCCGTTCCTGGGTCATCTCTCTGTTCTCGTTCATGCTGTTTTGTCCTCCTTTTTCTTACTGCGGCTTCTTGCCGCGTATTCTGCCAGCAGCCGCTTGAGGGCTGCGTCATGCCAGCTTTGCCAGGACGAATACCCGCACACCTGGAGCAGGTCGTCCGGCAGGCTTGCCGCGAACTCGCGGCTGATGCGGTAACACTTGCGGAAGCGCCCGGTGGGCGCGGTGGGCGGCGCGGTCTCCGTCTCGCTGGCCTCACTGCGGCTCTCTGCCGTCGGCAGCGCCCCCAGCAGGTCCAGGTCCTCCGCGTCGTAGAGTTCCGTCCTGGATGCTCCCAGGACATCCTCCAGGGCCTTGAGCTGGTCCGCCGTCGGCAGGCATACGCCCTTCTCATACCGGCTCACCATGCCCACATCAGCCCTGGGTTCCGTTTCTTTCAGTCTGGCGGACACCTGCGGCTGGGTCAGACCCAGCGCCATCCGCCGCTCTTGTAGTCGGTTCATGCTCTGCCTCCTGTCTGTTGTAGATAACCACCATCGACGGAAAAGGTGCTGGCGGGTATTGGGTCCCGTTCTCGTCCGTGAAATGCAAGCGCCCACGAATAAAGCGGATTTCTGCCTTTCCGTAGATGTAGTCGTGAAAATAGGACGTGTCCGTTCTGGCCGGAATAAGCATGACAACGGTTGCGCCAGCCTGCGCCTCCTCAAATGCTTTGCGCACCCACTTACCGATCTCGCGTCCGTAAGGCGGGTTACAGAATACCGCGCCGCCGCAGTTCCAGCTCTGTGAAAGCCCGTCCGTTTCCGGCGTGTAATACAGGGAGCACTTTGCGCTGGACGCAGCGGCGACGATCAAAAGCGCAAAGTGGAACTCCTCATTGAGCCGATTGAAGAACGCCTGCGGTGTGCAGTAGTCCATTTTCGCGCTGCTCAAAAGTGCTTTGTTCATGCTCAAGACACCTCCCGGTACAGTTTCACGCTGCCGGTGTCGATGTGTCTCCGGTTGATCAGAGGTTTGTTCTTTCTGCCTCCATTGAGGATGACGCGCAGCCCATCGGGCGTCTGCACAATCTTTTGCACGGTTGTGACCATCAGCCACTCATGGCTCTGCGTAGAGCAATCGTAGATGACAGTCATGCCTGGCGTGAGGTCACGCCAGGTGAGGCGCTGGCCCTTTTGCTCCACATACTCACCGTTCCGAGATGGCGGTAAAACAAATAGACTTAGCTGCTCATACATGGCGTTCACCCCTCATACGGGCTTTCCAGGGACCAATCCCAGGTCTGCCCGCCTTGCCACTCCGTGGTGAAGTAGTTGTGTACGCCGTCTCCGGTGAAGTACAGGTATTCCTTCGGCAGCACCCGGCCCACGCTGCCTACGCACTCCTTCTCGGCCATCCAGCGGGCCAGCACATCCTCCACCAGGGACAGGATGTCCGGGTCCACCGGGTTGCTGGGGTCGTAGCCGTAGAACTGGCAGGGCTGGGTCGTGATGCCCTCCACCGTGTCGGCCCAGAAGCGGTCCCCGCTGTCGTAGCGGTTCAGCACGCACCAGATCGTGGCCGCCTGTTCCGTGGTGGAGCAGCCCCGCGCCTCGCCCCACACCATCTTTGCCAGGGCTACCTTGGACGCCTCCATCGGGTCGATGGCCTCCTGGTCCTCAAACTCCAGCGTGATGGGTTCCAGCGTGGGTGTCTCCGCCGGAAGCGCCGTTGCCGTCACCGGCACGGTGGCCTCTGGTGTCTCCGGCTCTTGTGGACGCCCGCTCCAGGCGAACGCCGCAGCCACGGCCAGAAGGGCCAGCGCCAGGCAGGCGGTTCTCTGCATCGCGGCCCTGCGGCGGCGCTGCTGCCGCCTCCGCCGTTCAGTCCGGGTCATAGGTGCTTCTCCTGCGGCGGTACAGCTCGTCGATAAGGTCCGTGTCGCTGTAATCGGCCAGCGCCTTGCCCTCGTCCTCGGTCTCAACCGATACAAGGATAGAGGATTTCAGATACAAAGCGGGACGCGGCGCGAAGTAGGCGCGGTACACGTAGTAGTAGTCCACGGTGCCGTCGGTGAAGATGCGGTACGCGTCGCGGTCATCCGAGTACGGGGAGCTGTTGGTTGTCCAGCCTGTTGCCAGCCAATAGGGCTTGGAGGTCAGCGGCAGGATGCTGCGGTGCTTGCGGTACTCGTCAATGGTCAGCGCCCGCACGACGGCCAGGGGCTTGCCGTAGTCCGTCATGCCGTCCATGGTGGTCAAGTCGATGGGCCGTTCCACCACGGCGGAGAAGATGGCCGGGTGCTTGTCCCGCAGCCAGCGCTCCACGGTTTTGGAAAGCAAGCTGCCCGCGTAGTTGTTGTGGTCCTCGCGCTCGGCGTCGTCATCCTCGAACTGGCAGCACTCCGGCAGCGTGTCGGCGGCCACCGCAAAGGCGGTGTCCAGGTCGTCCTCCAGCTTCACAAACTCCACGCCGTCGAGGGTGAAGCGTTCGCCCCGACGTACCTGTGCCAGGGCCAGGTCCTTCATTTTCATGTCCTTGTCCTCCTCTTTGGTTTACTGGCCGCTCTCGGCGGTCGTGGTGGTCCGCCGGTTGCCCCGGCGGCGGATTGCCTCTTGAAACGTCCTTTGAGCCAGGCGGGGGTCATACTCCGGGCGCTGGTTCTTGTCCAGCTTGCCCGTGTCGCCTCGTCGCAGCTCCTCATAGATCGTTGCGGGGTGGCATCCGATTTTGTAGGCGATGTCCAGCACGCGGGCTTCCTCCTGGTACATCTTTGCGATTTTCTTTCGGTCCTGGAAATCCAGGTACTTGCAGGCCATCACGCGCACCCCCTTTCCTGGGAAAAAATAAAGCCCGAAGGACTGTTTCATCCTTCGGGTTTTACGATAGCATTTGCG
>ERZ827104.518-NODE-518-length-40986-cov-7.757397_pt1 | contig 40986 bp, 36 predicted proteins | sample MGYA00519781_ERZ827104 | MGnify/ENA primary metagenome ERZ827104 (study PRJEB31778, sample SAMEA3449257) | human gut metagenome | biome: human gut; feature: human-associated habitat; material: faeces | place: United Kingdom | collected 2010/2012 ...
GAGAGGAACTTCTTGTAGTCCTTGACGGCGCTCTCGCCCTCGCGCAGAATGCGGTTGGCGATGGCGACGGCGGCGGAGAAACTCGTCGCGTACTGGAAGACATAGTAATTGTAGTAGAAGTGCGGGATGCGTGTCCACTCAAGCGCGATCTCGTCGTCGGAGATCATCGTATCGCCGAAGTAGAGCTTGTTGAGCGCTAAATACTTCGCGCTCAGCGCGTCGGCGGTCAGCGCCTCGCCGCTCTCGGCCATCTTGCCCATTTGGAGCTCGAACTCGGCGAACATCGTCTGGCGGTACAGTGTACCCTTGAACTGGTCGAGGAAGTGGTTGATGAGATACGCGCGCTGCTTGCGGTCGTCGGTCTTGCCGAGCAGGTGGCGCATCAGGAGGATCTCGTTGCAGGTCGAGGCGACCTCGGCGACGAAGATGACATACTCCGCCGTGTTCACCGGCTGGTATTTGCAGGAGTGCCACGTATGCATGGCGTGGCCCATCTCGTGGACGAGGGTAAACATGCTGTCGAGGTTATCCTTGTGGTTGAGCAGCACATAGGGGTGGGGCCAGCCGTTGCCGGTGCAGTAGGCGCCGCCGCGCTTGCCGGTGTTCTCATACACGTCGAGCCAGCGGTTGCTAAAGGCTTCTTCGAGCACGTCCGTATAGTCCTTGCCGAGCACCGCGAGTGCTTCGAGCGCGGTCTTCTTGGCCTCTTCAAAGGAGATTTCAACGTCCGCGTCCGCGACGATCGGGGTGTAGACATCGTACATGTGCAGCTCGTCAACGCCTAAGATCTTCTTGCGCAGCTCGACATAGCGGTACATCTTGTCGAGATTGCCGTGCACCGCGTCGATGAGATTCGTGTAGACCTCGACCGGCACCTCGGTCACGTCAAGGGACGCTTCGAGCGTCGAATTGTAGCGGCGCGCGTCGGCGAAGAACTTGAGCTGCTTGAACTGCGCGTCCAGCGTGGAGGCGTAGGTGTTGCGGAACTCGCCCGCGCGCTTGTAGTAGGCCTTGAAGGCGTTTTCGCGCAGCGTGCGGTCGGCGCTCATCAGCATGGGGACGAACGTGCCGTCCGTCAGCGTGTGGACCTCGCCCTTTGCGTCGGTCACGTCGGGATAGCGCATGTCAGCATTGTGGAACATGCTGAACGTGCGGTCAGGGCTTTCGCTGATCTCGCCCGCGGCGGCGAGGATCTTTTCGCACTCGGGCGAAAGGATGTGTGCCTTGCGGCGGCGCAGCTTGTCGATGCTGCGGCGATAGGTCTCGAGCTTCGGCTCCTCGGCGTAGAAGCGCGCAAGCGTTTCGTCAGGGATGGCCATGATCTCGCTCGCTTCAAAAGAGCCCGCGCTGTTCAGCGCGACCGCCGTGGAAAACGCCTTGCTGCGCATGCCCTGATAGAAGGAATTGCCCACGTCCTGGTCGCTGCGGCAGCTCGCGTACTGCACGAACTTCGAAACGCGCACGTTGATCTCATCGCTGAGCGTGAACCAGTCGAGCAGCGTCTTCGCGCTCTCGCCGAGCTTGCCGGCGTAGGCGGCCATGCGCTCGGGGTAGGCCTTGAGCGCTTCGAGCTCTTCGTTCCACTTATCGTCGCTCGCAAATACGTGACTCAAATCCCAGGTGAACTCCTCGGGCACTTCGCTGCGCGGGAGGATCGTCTTTCCGTCCATAGGTTTACCGTCCTTTTCTCAATATTTCTCACTGGCCCTGTCCGCCGTCTGCGGTCAGAGCCGCTCTTGCGTCCCATTATAACGGACGGCGGCAGTGAATACAAGCGCTTTTCTCCACCCCGCTCTCGACAAATCAGGCATTGACAAATCCACCGTCAAAAGGGTAAAATATTTCTCGTCATCCGCCCCCGTAGCTCAGTTGTATAGAGCGACCGCCTCCTAAAAATCGAATCGTTCGAATCCTGGAGCCCTGTAAAAGTGAATATTTTCTGTATAAGCCCCCGTAGCTCAGTTGGATAGAGCGGTCGCCTCCTAAGAGAACTAACTACGGTTCACTAAAGGAGGCGGCGTGGGATAACTTTGTTAAGTTCAAAATTTAATATGTGCCAGTAGCTCAGTTGGATAGAGCACCGCCCTCCTAAGGCGGGTGTCGGGGGTTCAAGTCCCTTCTGGCACGCCAGACAATCATTGTCGGATAAGGGTTTCCGGCGTTTTTGCTTGCTTACAAGTTGCGATTGTAGGCAAGCAATTTTTTTGCCTTTCATTTATGTTCCCCATCCTTTTTTCGGGCTAACACAGCTAAGGTTTTTGCTCATACAGGAAAGCTGTTTTTGAGGTGAAAATCACCCCTGCTAAGGTTTTTGAAGCCTTCTGCGGAAATTTGCGCTAAGGTTTTATGGCCGCCAGCAATTTAGTTAACAGCTCTGGATTATCCTGAATGATACGAAGTAGTTCTTCTGCGTCCTGCTGTGGTTTGGCATCTCCGCCCTTGTGATAATCCTCTTCCATCTTTTGCGCGATTTTTACTTGATCGTCGTCATAAGCTTTTGAATAGCGGATTACCATATCAGGTTCTGCCCACCCGCCTGCTCGCATCACCGCTTTCAGATTGCCGTTAGAAACTTGCATTTTCTTTGTGGCGCTGGCAGCACGGACACTGTGGAAAACAACCTCGTCAAGTTTTTCTTCTGGGACGCTGGTAAACTTATAACCATTTTCGCGCATTTCCACAATAATATCCTTAAACTTCCGGTTCAACTGCTCCTGCATGATAGGGCGTCCATTGGGCTGGCAGATAATTAGCTGATTGTCTTGATAATCGTCGCCGAAAATATTGGCAATCATTTCTTCCTGCATTTTCTTCAGCTGATCAAGCTTTTCAATCATGAGGTTGTTCAATTTGCTAAACCTCTCCGTAGCTTCCGTCTTGGGAGCTTTCAGAACGACCACCGTTTTGTTGTATGCGTTCATAATTGGAAAAGTATAGTAAATGATGAGTTTCGGCAAGTTGAGATTCTTTTTTGCCACCCTATCAAGCGCCTTGTAAATGTGCAAAGTTTTCTCAGTCCGGTTGTAATCCGGCCATTGAAGCCCACCTACTTCTCCACCACGAGTTGTGCAGTAATACTGAATGGCAAGAGCGACATGTATCGTGTACCGCTCATAGTCACTTGGATCGTCAGTGTAATCCAGTATCCATTCAAATTCATCGGGAGAAAAGGCTGGACGCTCTTCCTCCTTATGTTCGGGAAGATCCGCGTCATTAAATGGGTTTTGCCGAATGTACTTCCACTTTCGAGCCTGATTAAAAGCAGTCCGGAGTACCTTATGGATGTCACGCACAATAGCAGAGGTAACATGCCCGCCTTCATCACTACTCTTTTGTTTCCCTCTGTTTGCCACGAGAGGGCACTCTTTGATCAGAAAATCATAGTAAGTATCGATCATTTGTGTAGTAATATCGACAATTTTGTGCTGACCAAAATGTGGGTAAACATAGTTAATCATTCTGGAGCGGGAGCTGGTATAGTACGAATCACCCCAATGCTTTGTTCCGTATTTCTCAATGAATTCTTCCATGTACTCTTCGAGAGTCGCATCGGTAGGGTTATCGCCAGCATTGTTGGAAACAGCTTTGACTACTTGCTTCTTCGCCTTTTCACGCGCCTTTTTTCTCTGTTCACGCCACTTTTTTTCTTCAGCATTTTTCTTGTCACGCAACTTCTCTGCCTGAGATGCCGTCAGTCCCGATTTCATAACAGGATGCCTGTCGTCACCTTCGTAGTATGTGACAGCGTATTTCCCATTTCGTTTGCTAATGCTTGCCATTACACTTCACCTCCCCAAAGAGAGATGGTGCAGTTCTTTTTATAGACTAAAGATTCCATATTCGATTATTCCTCCATTTGAGACGATTGGTTATCCAACCATGCATCAAAAGAGGCCTTAGAAACCCGTATGCTTCTGCCAATGTGGACAATCTTAAAGCTACCGGAATTGCACAGTTCGTATGCTTTTTTCCTGCTGACACCAAGAATATCCATTACTTCTGCAACAGTATAGGTCCTCTTTGCAACAGTTGGATTGGTGAAATTTTCTGTGCGTCCGATCGTCATTACCTCCCTTCTTACAATCGGACGGATCGAGGAATCCATAGTCTGTAATAGCACCTTAATTATATAATAATAGGACCCTCAATTCAATCCGATTATTTATTTCTGGATGGTCAAAATCACTTTCCAAAGGCCATTTCCTGCGCCGGGGCTTTCCGCCGCGTATTGCCAGGGCCCGCTGTGCGGTATTTCAATCGTGGGCGGGCTCCATGTGGTCATCGCACACTGTCCGCGATCCCTGTATAACTCCAATGGAAAAGATTATGGGGCTTGTCAAGGTACAAAAAGAGCGTGCAGACCGACTGGGGAATCCCGTACCATGTCTGTACGCCCTATATATAGGAGATGGCGGCCAAATTTCTGCAAATCCTGTGCCTTTTGATGAGTTTTTTTGAGCAATGCCATTTTCAGCAACAGAAAGATACTATATATAGATGATATTCCTTGACTAACGCAAGATATTGTGTTACACTGTTTCTGTAATTGATTTTTGTGCGTTTTCCCCTTGTGGGATACAGACTTAGTTTCTGTACCGCGGATTGAAAAATCTGCATTGCACACGCAGTCAAGATTGTACTTGTGCCAGTAGTATTACTGCGCCCCTCTGGGCCAGTATATTACTGGCTTTTTTATTTTTCCGGGACTTTTGCTCCCGTCAGCGAGGATGACTTTGGTTCATAGGCAGCTATGGACATCAGGCGTTACGCCCTTTGTCACCCTCGCTTTTTTTCTGCCCAAATGCCGGAAACGGCTTTGAGGATATACCACAATTACAGAAAGGCAGGTATGAACATGAATGTAAAAAAGCGGAGTCAGGAGTCTCTGACGAGTAAGAGGAAACCGGTGGCGAGCTGGCGGCAGTACCAGAAGCTGAACCAAACCGCACAGAAGCATTGCCCGGTGATTCGGGCACCCGTCATTCCCCGTAGAACGCGGAGGGGGTGTTGAGTATGCCGGTAGGCAGTGTGGCTGTCAAAGAGCGGCATCAGCCCCTGGTGCTGGTGGATACGGCAGGCTTGTCCGAAGAAGAATGGCTTGCCTACCGCCGGAAAGGTATTGGAGGCAGCGATGTTGCAGCTCTGCTGGGCATTTCACCGTGGCGGACGGCCCGGGATCTGTTTTATGACAAGCTGAACATTGCCGTGGTCGAGGACCATGAGGACAACTGGGTGGCCCTGGAGATGGGACACCTGTTGGAACCGCTGGTGGCGAAGATCTTCCAGCACCGGACCGGCTACAAGGTCTATCAGATCAAAAAGATGTTCCAGCACCCGAAGTATCCCTGGATGCTGGCGGATGTGGACTACTTTGTAGAACTGCCGGACGGCACCACCGCTATTCTGGAGATCAAGACCACAAACTACAACGCCAAAGACAACTGGTGGCTGGATGGTGAGGAAACCATTCCGGCCTACTATGAGTCCCAGGGGCGGCATTACATGGCCGTCATGGATGTGGACCGCTGTTTCTTCTGCTGCCTGTATGGCAACAACGAGCAGGAAAGTATTATCCGTGATATGCAGAGGGATCTGGCCTATGAGGATGAGATGATTTTTCTGGAACAGGATTTCTGGGAAAACCATGTGCTTACCAGAACACCGCCGCCTTACACCGAGGATGGAGACCTCGTGATCGAGAGCGTGCGCCGGTACACCGGCCCCGCTGACAAGGAGGCCCCCGCTGTGACACTCGATTTGTCTCTGACGGCCAAGCTGATGCGTTTTCTCCAGCTTCAGGAGCAGAAAAAAGGCGCAGAAGCCGGCAACAAGAAGATTGAGGAAGATATGAAACGGCTGAAGGCTGCCATCATTGCCAAAATGGGGAAAAGCTGCAAAGCCATTTGCCAGCAGGATGGAGTGAACTATACCGTCACCTACAATCCGATACGGACCCCTGGTATCGACAAGGATAATCTGAAACGATTGAAGCTGGACCACCCGGACTTTTACGAACAGTATGTGACTGTTTCAGTGTCACGCCGGTTCGTAGTCAAGTGTGACGGCGAGGCGGCATAAAAGGAGGGAAAAAAGAAGTGATCCATAGAGGAACTTATGACGGGACGATCTATCATAACCCGGTGAACAAGTTCTGTATCATCAGCGTGAAAACTGCCGATAAGGAGGTGCCCCAGGAAGCCCGTTCCACCCGACGCTACCGGGATCATTTGATCCGCTTTGTTGCGACGGGCTATGAACTGCCCCGCACGGATGCGGTAGAACTGGAACTGGACGGCGAGTGGACAAAGGGAAAATATGGTGTGCAGCTTCAGGTAGAACAGTGGCGCGAGATCGTTCCCAAGACCAAGAGAGGCGTGGAGGGCTATCTGGCCTCCGGCCTCATCAAAGGCATTGGGCCGGCAACTGCGGCGCAGATCGTTTCCCGGTTTGGTGTGGAGACGCTGGATATTCTGCAAAACCATCCCGAGCGGCTGCTGGAGATCAAGGGCATTACGGAAAGCAAGCTAGAGGACATCAAAACCTCCTATGCGGAGAGCCGGATGCTGCAAGACCTGATGACGCTGCTCTCCCCATTCAAGATCACACCAAAAACGGCCCTGAAAATCTACCAGCACTTCGGACCCGCCAGTGTGGACATCTTGAAAAAGAGTCCCTTTGAACTGTGCCAGGTGTCTGGGTTTGGATTTTTCCGGGTAGATGCAATCGTTCAGAAAAACGGCGGCGACCTGCATGACCCCATGCGGGTCAAAGGCGCGCTGTTCTGGGCGCTGGAGGACAGCAAGGGCGGCAAGGGCCATTTGTTCCTGCCTGGTGAAACTTTGCGGAAGGAGGCTCTTCGGCTTCTCAACGCAAAGATCCCCGTCCCGTCTCTCCGGCTTCATGAACAGGAGGTCGCGGATGTGCTTCAGGACATGATTCTTCATGGCGAGGTGGTATCCGTCAAAGATAACATCTACCTGCCCCGCACATTCGCACAGGAAGATGAAACGGCCCGGCGTATTGCCATGCGGCTGATAGAGCCGTCTGCGCCGGAGCGCATTGAGCAGGCGCTGGAGCAGGTCAAGCGTGAAATGGGGCTTGTGCTGTCTCCCAAACAGGAGGCAGCGGTCTACGCGGCTTACCGCCACAGCCTGTCCATTATCACAGGTTCTCCCGGCACCGGCAAGACAACGGTGCTCAAGACCATTTTGGAAGTCTACCGCCGCCTGCATCCGAAAGGCGAAATCGTTCTGATGGCGCCGACCGGCCGTGCCAGCCGGCGCATGGCGGAAAGCACTGGCTTTGACAAGGCGCGGACGCTCCACAGCGGCCTGGGCCTTGGCAGTGAAGAAGATGACGCCAACCGCAGCAGACAGCAGGAGCCGTTGTCGGCGGACCTGATCATCGTGGACGAGTTTTCTATGGTGGATATGTGGCTGGCAGACAAGTTTTTCTCCCGCATCAAGGATGGGGCCCGTGTCGTTCTCGTGGGCGACCCCGACCAGCTCCCCAGTGTGGGCGCCGGGACTGTGTTCCGCGAACTGATCGACTGCGGCCTGATTCCCGTCACGGTGCTGGACCAGATCTTCCGCCAGTCCAAGGACAGCCTGATCGCTTATAACGCCAAGTTTATCAACGAGGGCAACACCAAGCTGTACTTTGGGCCGGACTTTGTATTTATGGCAAGTGATAACCAGGCAGAGGCCGCGGAGCGGATCATCGCCCGGTACTGCCGGGAAATCGCGGAAAGCGGCATTGACCGGGTACAGATTCTGTCCCCCTTCCGTTCGGAAGGCGCCGCGTCGGCGGAACAACTTAACGAGGCCATCCGTGAGGTGGTCAACCCGTTCCGCTCTGCCGAGGAAGAAATCAAGATCGGCGTTAAAGTGTTCCGGGTAAACGACCGGATCATGCAGACCAAGAATACCGCCAAGGTGTCCAACGGCGACCTGGGATTTATCCGCTATATCAAAGACGATGAAGATGGCAAGCGCGTCGGCCTGGATTTCGGTGTGGGCCGAGAGCTGGAATACAGCGTAGAGGATATGGTCAATCTGGACCTTGCCTACGCCACCACCATCCACAAGGCAATGGGCTCTGAGTATGAAACGGTCATCATGCCGCTTTTGAAAGCGCACACCGTCATGCTCTACCGCAACCTGCTCTATACCGGCATCACCCGGGCCAAAAAGCGCGTGGTGCTGATCGGCCAAAAGCAGGTGCTGTTTATGGCGATCCACCGGAATGAAATCGTCAAGCGGAATACGCTTCTGGGCACGCGCATCGGTATGTACTATAAGGCCTATGCCAAGCGGGCCGGAATCCCGGTCCCGGCAGCTCTGGAAGAAGAATTGAAACACGCTGGTTAAAAAGAGGCGCAAGGTGCAGAAAATTGCCCCGCGTCTCCTATTTATTACACAGGAAGGAGTATATGACATGAACGACAACAATACGAAAACGATGTACGAAACCGTGCCTGCGGCCGCAGAACTGAACAAGGTGCCGGGCTTTGACCCGCTCAAGTTCCTCCGCCGCACCAAGGACACCCTGAAGCTGGATCTGCCCTACCAGAAACTCTGGTTCCGCATGGCCCATCCCAACGGCCATATGCGTCTGACGGCGCTACGGATCACGGAGCAGATGGCGATTTTTGAGGCCAAGGTGTTCCTGGATCGCAGTGACGCGGAGCCGTTCAGTATGAGCACGGCCCAGCAGACTACCCAGGACAGCCGCGACTTCGTGAAAGCCGCCCAGAATGAGGCGCTGAGCCAGGCCCTTACGGACGCCGGTTTTGGCATCCAGCTGATCAGCGCCGGCGCCCAGGCCGATCTGATGGAGAAAAGCGCCGGAGCGTCTGTCAAAAAGGCCGCAGAACCGCCTGCCGGGCCGGCGGCATGCACGACACCGCCGCAGAAGCCCCACAGCGCCCCGCAGAAAGGCGATACGCCTGCCGAGGGGAAATCCCCTGCCCGCCCCGTTGAAACGCCGCAGAGGGCGTTTAAGGGCGAAAAGGCGGCAACAGCGACAACTGCCCCGCCGAAGGAAAACACTGCTTCGGAACCGGTGAAGCAGCACCTGCCGGTGGAGCCGGCGAAGAAATTCGATACGCTCCCGGTTGACGCTTCGCCAAAGACGGAACAGCCGGCGGCTGAAAATGAACAGGCGGATGAATTGCCCGTCCGCGGCAATGTAACGGAGCTGCCGGTCCAGCACACGGAGGAATCCGAACCTGCCGCCGAGCCGCTGCAGCCCGAAGATGGCGCTGCCGGAGCGGTGGATACCCCCTCTTACACGAAGGACACGCCTATGGAGGATATTCTGCAGGTCATGACGCTGGAACAGGCCCAGCAGGTCATCGTAGACGATGGCATCTGCAAGGGTATGACGATTGCCCAGGTGGCTGAGAAGCGGCCTGTCAATCTGCGGTATTACCTGATTCCGGGCAAGAGCAAGAACAACATGGTCCGCGCTGCCGCCCAGCTGGTTTTGAATTCGCTTCAAAAGGCCGGCTGATATGGCCGCCGGCGAGGGCATGAAGGGAGGAATGGCAGATGGGCTCGTACCCGGATGAATTTCCCTTCGGTATCATGGAAGTTGTGGAACTGCTGCACCTGCGGGTCAGGCGCCAGCAGGCAAACAGCGTCTATGTGGACTGCCCGTTCTGCGGCGACCGCCGCGGGCGGATGAATGTCAATTTCGTCAAAAATGTCTGGCGGTGCAATCACTGTGACGAACATGGCGGAATGCTGGCGCTGTACGCAAAACTCAATCACACGACGACCTCTGACGCTTATTGGGAGATTGCAGAAGCTCTGTGTGACAATACCCATGAGGAACACGCACGCTCCGGGAATGAAGCCCAACAGCAGCCGGTCAGCACCGGGTCCCCATCTCCGGGGGCCCGGGCGGCCGCTGCAGGTCATTCTTCTTCCGAGCGAAAAACTGTGCCGCAGTCGGACAAAGCCAGCCCGGCCGAGATCCATCAGACCCTATCCCTGCTGCTGGCCCAGCTTACGCTGCGGCCGGCCCATCGGGAACATCTGCGCTCACCAAAGCGCGGGCTGTCTGATGAACAAATCGAGGCGCTGGGCTTTAAGAGTACCCCGCCGCCCTTCTTATGCCGCTCTATCACGGACCGGCTGATCAAACAGGGATGCAGGGTACAGGGCGTACCCGGATTTTACCGGGACGTCAGCGGCCATTGGACAATGGCATTTTATAAGAAGACCTCCGGCATCCTGATCCCCGCCATCGGCTTTGACGGCCGGCTTCAGGGATTTCAGATCATGCTGGATGTACCGCTGAAACACAAGGATGACCCGCCGGAGAAACCGGGGGCCAAGTACATCTGGTTTTCCTCTTCCTCAAAGACAGACGGGACAGGCTCCGGCAGCCCGGTACATCTGATCGGTGACCCATCCGCCCGGGTGGTCTATGTGATCGAGGGGCTGCTGAAAGCAGATATTTCCCATTGTCTGACCGGGCGCACCTTTGCCGCGATTGCCGGGGCCAACAACACCAGCCCGCTGGACCCGTTGTTTGCCCTTTTGGCGCAGAACGGCACGGAGGAAATCATTGAAGCCCACGATATGGACAAGTACAACAATCAAATGACGATGGCCGGGGCGTCGAAAATTTATCTGACGGCCCGGAAGTATGGCATGAACTGCCGGAGGCTGACCTGGAATCCCAACTATAAGGGATTTGACGATTGGCAGCTGGCACTTCGCCGGGAAAATCAACGGAGAAAGGAGATCGATAGACTTAGTTTTAAGGCGCAGTACCTCCGCGGTTTGTGTGAACTGGCGCATATTGAGGACTGCATCGAACTATGGCAGCACTTGGCTGAAAACAAAACCTGCCTGACGGAGTATCTTGGTTTGACCAGAGAGGAACATGAAACCTTCCTGCGGCAAGGCAGGGATGCCCTCGGCACCCTGCTGGAACCCCAGCGGCGGAAACAGAGGTTTGTACTCTATCAGTTGGAACTGGACGAGCAAAAAGCGATCCCATTTGCTTTCAAGGAACTTGCGGCGTTACAAAAGGCCGGCTATGAACAGCCGCCCGCCGCCATGTACCGCATGGTCGGGGCCGGTGAAGTCTACTGCCCGGTGGAACAGAGCGACGCAGAGATTTTGAAGCGCCTGTTTGCCGACTGCCGGGAGGAACTGCCGGAGGGCTGCCACGGGCGGCCAATGGCGCTCTCTGATGTGGTAGAACTGGACCATTCTCCACGAAGGGTTTACTACTATGTCAATGGAGAGCATGAATTTCCACAGGTCAAGTTTTCACCCATGCTTGCCAAGAAAGATATCAAGGAAGGGACATAAAGAGGCTTCAATGGTTGTTGTAAATGAGACGAAGAGAGGGCAGCTTCTGGCGCTTCTGGAACAATGCGCTCATTTGAACGCTGATGTGCAGCCCCGCACGGAGCAGGGATATTTTACGGTGACGGTTCCGCCGCCGTGGAATGGCCCGGCCAGGCAAAAAGCGCAGGAGATGCAGGACAGGATCAAAAAGTGGTCGGAGCAGTATCCCAATGTGATATGTTACTGTTTCGACAGCTTCAGCACATTACTTTATGTGCTGTGACACAGGTAAACGATGGCATGGAACAGGGATTAACCTGCTCCATGCCATTTTTGTCAACAGAAAGGAGTTCATTATGGGATATTTTTCAGAAATGTCGCTGGATATGCAGGAAAGCCGCAAACCGTCTGCCGACCCGCTCACCCGCGAGCGCGCCTTTGAGGAGGGGGAAAGCTTTGACGAGCTGCCGGTGCCGCCGGCTGACCGTCAGCCCGTACCGCCTGCTGAAGAACCGGCGCCGCAGCCTGCTTTTGAGGACGACGGAGATTTGGATGAGGCCCCGGAAGAGCTGGAACAGCCTGACGAGGCTGAGTCTCCCGCAGAAAAAACCGATGAGGAGGACAATGCCGATGAGGGTCAGGCGGAGCCTGCCAAGGCCGATGCCTCCAATGCGGACGCTGACGAGGAACAGCGACGTGCCGAGCATGAGGCTGCCGAAGCCAAACGGAAGGCTGAGTGGGAGGCAAAACAGGCGGAAAAGAAGAAGGCCCTGCAGGAACAGATGGACCGCTTGGCTGCCATGAGCGACGATGAGGTGGTGGCTGCTTCCATGCAGCGGGTCAGCGGTGATGTGGAAAAGCTGACCCGGCGCAATATGAAGGAGTGCGTGTCAGAGTATATCCAGACCAAGTGCCTGGAAGATCCGGCCTTTGCCCGCCTCACCATGTACCCGAAGAAAACAATGGTTCACTGCTTCCAGTACATCAGCCGCAAGGCATGGGAGTACATCCAGGACGAATTGAAAGCAAACGGCATCCAGCCGGGCCAGGGCAGCCAGGGGTATGGCTGCGATATTCCGGATGACCTGTGCTATCAGTGGTCGGAGGACTATTTCCGCGATCCGGACGCCAAAGAGGACCAGGAGCAGGAAGAAAAGTTTGTCCCCCGCCCCTACTATGGCAAGTCTTCCGTGAAATCCTCCAAGAAAAAGAAAGCCGAGAAAAAGCCTGCCGAGAAGAAAAAGCCTGAGCCCAAGCCGGTGCCGGAAAAGAAGCCTGCTGCTGACGGCCAGATGTCCCTGATGGATTTTGGCATGGCAAAGGCCGGCTGAGGAGGCAGCGTATGATTGCGTATAAAGGTTTTCGGCCCGGCATGATCTGCATTGACTATCAGTTTCAGATGGGCCTCAATGTAACGGAAAAGGCCAACTGCCGCCAAAATGGATTCCATTGTGCGGAGGACCCGTTAGACTGCCTGAGCTATTACGGCGATGTAGACCATTCGGAATATTACATCGTCAACGCCGGCGGGGACATCGACGAGGACGAGGTGGATTCCAAGATCTCCTGCACCGAACTGACGGTCCTCAAGCGGCTGACGAAAGAAGAACTGTTTCTCCACGGCCTCGCCTTTATGGCAGACCACCCCAAGCGGAAGTGGAACAAGCATGTTCGGAAGGACAGGGCTGAAGCGCGGGGTGGCTATGCGGTCGTCCGCGGCGCCGACCCCATAGCCAAGGGCTGCCGGAAGGGTGATGTATTGGCCTTTGCCAAGGAGGACCCGGCCACCGGCAGCATCCAGCAGATCGTGGTGGCTACCATTGATGGAAAGACGCTCCTGCCGGATGTCTGGTATGGAGCGAATCTTGAGAAAAGGACGGTGAGTTAATTTGAAGAAATCCATGCTTCTGGCGATGCCGATGCTGACGGCATCGCCGGAGATGAAACAAGCAGCGATGGCGGACGAGCCTAAAAAGGAGACGACTTATTACGGCCATACCTATACTACCCGCACCTATTTCGCATATATGAATTGTCTGGTGCAGGATGGCATTCTGAAAGCCGCTTTTTTCCTGCCGGATCATCTGCGGCTGGATGGAAACAACCCTGTCTATGAGGTGTTTCTCGACAAGGAAAACCGCCAGTTTCTGACCTACGATCACTTGGAGAAAAAGTGGCGGGATGCAAAACTGGACCGTTTGGAATGGCCTGGCAGGAACTACTACGCTACTTGCTGGGTCAGCGAGGAAGATGCGGCCTTGGTTCAAGACTATTTTTCCGGCGAGCGCGGTGGCGCCCTCGGCATTCTCGATTTTCAACGGAATGTGCGGGATGAGCAGCTGGAGCGGCGCCACAAACGGATTACCGACCCGTGGGACCAGGATCTTGCCCAGGTGCCGGAGCTGCCCAAGGATTGGGCGCACTGGGCCGACAAGGTGGCCGTGCGCGAAAACTTTATCTTTTACCACTACAAACGCGGCGGAGCCAAAACCGGTTACTGCACCTTCTGCGGGAAGGAGGTGCCCATTTCCGGGCACCCCTACCACAACAAAGAGGGACGCTGTATCCGTTGCCGCCATCCTGTGGTGTTCAAGGCTTTGGGGCGCGCAGGCTATTTTCAAACAGATAAGTATTATGCTTATCTGGTCCAGCGGTGCAGGGATGGATTTGTCGTTCGGGAATTCCGGGCGGACAGGACCTACCGAAAGGATACCCTGCCGCACAGCGAGCCCTATTGGCATGAGTTCCGGCGTTCGATTTATGACCGCACCGGCGAAATCCGTTCCTATTACTGGGGGATGTACTGCCAGCGGGAAACACGCTGGATCGCGGGAAGCCCCTGCTATTACGCTTACTCTGGTGATCAATCCGGCCGGGTATATGGAAAGACTTTGCCCAGCCTGGAGAAAAAAGAACTTCGTCAAACCGGCTTGGCCGAGTGGATACGAAGCCATCCGATCACTGATCCTGAAAAATACCTGGCAGTCTGGAAAAGGCTTCCCCAGGTGGAGCAGATCTGGAAGGCTGGACTGCAGCGGCTGACAAAGGAGTGTTTCCATAACTGCGACAACGTGCGGAAGCTGGTGCTGAACCCCAGTGAGCCCGGACTGATCCGCGCTCTGGGTCTGGATGCCTCAAAATTCCGCCGCCTGCGGCAGATAGATGGAGACACAGAAACTTTGGCCTGGCTGCAGCTTGAGAAGCGGACCGGACAGCGTATTACGGACGACATGCTGCGCTGGAGCAAAAAGGAACAGATCAGCGCCAAAGATCTGCTGTTTATTGCGGACCGCATGAGCCTGGTTCAAATCAAAAATTATTTGCAACGGCAAAAACAGTATTTCGATGGCAGCTGCCAGCAGGCGCTGACCACCTGGCAGGACTATCTCGCTATGGCAGAACGGCTGCACTATGACACCAGTGATGAGATCGTCTACCGCGTGCGCAAACTGCGTCAGCGGCACGATGAGCTGGTTCTCCAGAGTGAAGCTGGGAGCCTGGAGGAACAGGCAGAGAAAATGGCGGCGAAATATCCCCATGTCGATGCTATCTGCATGGAGCTGCAGAAAAAATATGCCTACACCGATGAAGAATACACGGTGATCGCGCCCCAAAACATCTTCGAGATCATCAAAGAGGGGCGGATGCTTCATCACTGTGTCGGCAATGATGGCGCCGGCGAGCGGTACTATGACCGCATGGAACGCCGGGAAAGCTTCATCATGTTCCTGCGCCGGACGGAGGAACCTAACGATCCCTACTATACTCTGGAGATTGAACCAGATGGAACAGTTCGTCAGAAGCGCACTTTGTTTGACCGGCAGTATGAAGATATTGAACAGGCAACAGAATTCCTGATCAAATGGCAGAAGGTCATTGCGGCCCGCCTTACCGGCCGCGACCTGAAGCTGGCCGAACGGAGCCGTGAGCTGCGGAAAGAGGAATTTATCCAGATGCGAAAAGACCGTGTGATTATCCACACCGGGCATCTGGCTGGCCGTCTGCTGGCCGATGTGCTGCTGGCCGACTTAATGGAAAATACGGAAGTCATGCAGCCGCAGGCGTTACCTGCCGCCGCGTGAGACAGGTTCAATGGCCGGGCGTCCTTTGGGGCGTCCGGCCCACTTTTATAGAATGGAGGTCCCTGATGGGGAAAAAAGGATTTGAGTATGAGATACGCGGTTACAGATATGCGCCTGAGAGTTTCCGTGCTTTTAAAGGGCTGCCGGGACAGAAAATGGAGCAGATCCCACTGTCAGATGAACAGCGCCGGAAAATGGGCTATCTCTGTATGACCAAAGGCGGTAAGGCTGGTGTAGCTTATGTAAAGCATATCGAACGGGAGCGGGAACGCAAGTGCCGTCTGTATATGACCTATGGCTTTCTGATCAAGGAAAATCCACACAGATATGTGTACTGTGCGGAGCTGCGATGCAGGGAAAGCGACCCACTGGCGGTGCGTCTGGATACCCTGCGTGCGTTCCGGGAACATCTGGCTCAGTATGGAGGCCGTATTGAACAGAGTGTGGAATGCGAACTGGATGGAAATTACCGCCCCGTCAAAGTACGGAAGAATTATGAGACTGCCGATTTGAGCCGGCCGGTAGTGGTCTGGCTTTATACGGCGTGAAAGGAGAACTCCATGAAACAGCTTGGAAATCTGGCCGTGGTCTGCGCCCAGCGCCCCGATGTGCTGATGCAGATTTATGGCAGCGAGGTAAGCGTACACACAGGAGAGGGGCCGGAACGGGCCGTCCTCACAGCAAAATGGGATGATGATGAGACGATCCAGAGCATCATCCGGGAATTGAATTTTGGCCGGTATGCCCCGGACAGGGAAAGGATGGTGCGGCATGATTAAAAACCTGAACCAGCTCAAACGCGCTCTTCGGCCTGGTATGCGTCTGGAAGTCATCGGCCACTGCCGGCCGGGGTGCATTGGGCAGCTGCGGGAGGTCACTTGGGTCAATACCCAGGGCTTTTATACCAAAACGCTCAATCCGCCCGATCCGAAGCTCAATGCGGCAAACGAGGGGCGCGGCGCCATCCTCTGGTGGGGAGCCGCGCGCACCTGGGAATTTGAAGATGGGGTGTGTAAGTCGTACACCCGTAGCGAACATACGGCGGAGACGCTGATTATGGCGTTCCGTGTTTTAGAAAAGGAGGCGGCCTGATGGACCAGAATTTGTTGATGAAGCAGCGGGAGCTGAACGACCGGCTCAACCGCTACCGGAATGAGTATTACAATCTCAACAGCCCAAGCGTCAGTGATGCGGTCTATGACCGATTGTTTGAGGAGCTGCAGGACCTGGAAAGTGCAACGGGCGTCCAGATGTCAAATTCGCCCACCAATACCGTAGGATACCCGGCGGTCAGCAAACTGGAAAAAACAAATCACTCGATTCCGCTGCTGTCTCTGGATAAAGTGAAGAATGCGGAGGATTTGTGCCGCTTTATGGGAGAGCATCAGGTGATGTTCATGCTCAAGTTGGACGGCCTTACCATCAAACTGACCTATGAAGGGGGCAAATTGGTGGAGGCAGCTACCCGGGGCGACGGTGATGTGGGCGAAATCGTGACCCACAACACCCGCGCTATTGGCGGCATCCCCGAGAATATCCAATATGAAGACCGCCTGGTGGTCACCGGCGAGGCGTTCATCCGCCCCAGCGATTTTGAACAGCTGAAAACCACTCTGGTGGACAGCGATGGGAAACCCTACAAGAACGGCCGCAATCTGGCGGCCGGCTCGGTGCGCCTGTTTGACGCCGGGACCTGCCTGGGACGGCGACTGATGTTCATGCCGTTCAATGTGGTGGAGGGCATGGAGGAATTGCCTCGCAAGTCGGAGCGCCTCAAGGCGCTGCGGCCGCTGGGCTTTCTGCCCTGCAAGTACATGGTCACCAAGCGCCCTTTGACGCAGAAGGAAACCGAGGACGGTATCCGTCAGCTCAAGGAGTATGCGGCAGACGCTGATATTCCCATTGACGGTATCGTTATTACTTACAACGACATCGCGCTGTCCAAAAGTTGCGGGCGCACGGGCCATCACTACAAGGACGGCCTTGCCTTCAAATTTGAGGATGATTTGTTCCAGACAAAGCTCCAGACGATTGAATGGACGCCCGGCCGCACCGGCGAGATTGCCCCGGTTGCCATTTTTGAGCCGGTGGAGATCGACGGATGCGAAGTGTCCAGAGCCAGCCTGCACAACCTGTCCTTCATTGAGGATCTGGAATTGGCGCCGGGCTGCCGTATCCTGGTGAGCAAACGAAACATGATCATTCCCCATGTGGAGGAAAACCTGGACCGGGGCAATTTTTCTATGGATGCCGTGATTCCGCACCAGTGCCCCTGCTGCGGAGAGCCGACCAGAATCCACGAAACCAGTGGCCGCGGTGAAAACGGCGAGGAACGGGTCATCAAGACCTTGTTCTGCGACAACGCCGCCTGCGAGACCCGGCGCCTTAAACAGTTCGTCCATTTTGTGAGCAAAAAGGCCATGAACATTGAGGGACTGTCGGAAGGAACGCTGGAAAAGCTGATTGGCCGCGGATGGATTCACAGCTATCTGGACATTTACCGCCTGGATCAACATAGGAATGAGATCATCCGGATGGACGGTTTCGGTGAAAAGTCCTGGCAGCGTCTTTGGGACGCCATCCAGCAGAGCCGCAGCACGACATTCGAGCGGTATGTTATCGCTATGGACATCCCGATGGTCGGCAATACCGCCAGCAAGGTCCTTTGCCGGGAATTTCACGGCAGTCTGGACGAATTCCGGGATGCCGTCTATGGGGGCTATGACTTCCGACAGCTCCCGGACTTTGGAGAGACGCTGCACAACAACATTCAAGAATGGTTTAACAAGGAAGAAAATTTCTGTATTTGGGAGGAATTGCAGATGATGATGAACATTCAGAAACCGGTGGAGGCCGACAACCAGACTATCAACAGGGACAATTCTTTTTCCGGAAAGACCATTGTGGTCACGGGAAAGGTCGAGCCTTACACCCGCGACGAGATGAACAGCCTGATCGCCTCATTGGGGGCAGTGGCCGGCAGTTCGGTGACCCGCAAGACCGATTATCTGGTCTGCGGCGAGAAAGCCGGCAGCAAGCTGTCCAAGGCGCGGGAACTGGATATCCCGGTGCTGACGCCGGAGGAATTTTTCCGCATGGCCGGTGTGGCTTAACCAGTCGGTTCATCAGAGTTTGACAATGGGGAGAGGGCGGTCTGCGTCCTCTCCCTATATTTTTATGGAGGAACACCATATGGAAAGAAAGTATTTCATCCCTGTTGTCAATCGCGTTTATACCAACCGCAATAATAAACAGTACCGCTGCACCGGCTTCGTGGAGGGCAGCTGCCCGTGGGAAACGGTAGCCTATTTCACAAGGCTGTCCGACGGCTGGAGCCTGACTGCGCACGGACCGCAAATTTACGAAGATGGGACGATTGAATGGAACTATTCTACCGGCGGGCATTGGCCGCAGTGAAAAGGAGGAAAATATTGTGACCCAAGAAATTATACCTGCATACAGCACCTTCCAGAAGGACATAGATCTTACGCTGTATCACGCCTTTGCTGAATTGGTCGTACAGACAGCCCAGGACGGTGAGGCGAGAATCCTTTACCGTCAGCTGGAAGCGAGACAAATCTGGCAGGAAGATCAGAATGTTTCCAGCTATTTTGAAGCTTACAGCCTGCGCTATCCCGGCGAAGTGCTGGAACGCTTCGAGGAAAAACTGGGGCCAGACATACGCATCCTGCGCGCGCTGGCGCTGGCCCTGGGCTACACCCGCCGGTGCCAGGCCGACACAATGTTTGTGGGCAATCAGCGGAACGATTTTATTCAAAAACTTCGCAGGACCGCCGGGACGGATGTTTACCTGCAAGGCGCGCTCTATCTGCTGGAAACCGACGCTCTCCGGCGCCGCACGCGGCTGGATGAACTGGCCGCCAGGGAATACGCCAGGACGGAGGAGGCTCTGTTTGTGCTCTCCCTGTTTGATGATCCGGAGACCGGCTATCAGGCCATGCGGCCGCAGCTGACGCGGCTGTTTGGACCAGAAAGGACGATTTCTATGGCACGGGATTTTGGCGTGCTGGAATGGTTCATCCGTTTCTACGCTGAAGAGGCAAAACGCTATCGGGGAAAAAACGATCTGGTATTGCGGACGCTGATGAAGCTGCCCTACATGAACATGAAGCCGGACAGCCGGGAATTTTCGGTTTTGCATACTGCCAGGTACAGCATGGAAGAGATTACAATGGCAAATTCCCTGGCGGTGTGGGCCGACCGGATACCGGACCGGCTCTCATCCAAAGGCATTGTGGCGGAAAAGATCGCGGTGGCCTGCGTCCGAATGCTGCTGAACGGCCCGGATGGACAGCCGGAAGAGATCTATGCGTACATCAGCTGGCTGTTCCAGGTTTACAAGAAATTTGAGGTCAGGTACGAGGGATATCAGGATCTCTGGGAGGCCATCCAGACGGGACTTGCACCCACAGCCCCCCAGACTATCCTCTGGATGAATCAAACAATTAAAAGACAGTTCCCTTATCGCTTCGATGTCTTCGACCCGCGATACGACATTCTGGCAAACGAGCTGAGTAATGAGGAATATGCAGAACTGTTTACCGTGCAGATGCTCCGTTCCCGTGCGGCGATCCCGCTGCGGCGCTGGCTTACGCGGTATCAGGCCCTGACTGGTGTGGAGTATATTGAGTATTTTAACAAGCGCCATTGGCTTACGCTTCGCAGCTTTGTTTTGCTGGTGGAGCGAAAGGAGATCAATTTGTGGCAGTTTTTTGAGCAGCACAAGGGGGACGGGGCTCGTGCCCATCCTCTGGAGCTTTTAGAGGAATATGCGCTGAAAATCTCCAGCTGGCGGTGCTTTCGGTTCGCGCAAAAGCTGTTCAGTCAGTACACCTTCTCCCAGCTACAGGAAATTTTCGGAGATAACTTTTATTTCCACCAGAAGTTTGTCAAGAAGGAAAGCTATTATAACAAAAAAGTCCAATCGTTCTCTATGGTCCGGCCGTTCCTGACAGCGGAGCAGCACCGCCAGCTTTATGACTGGATCGATGCCTCGCTCTTTCAGACAGAGCCGGAATACTATGATTCGTTTGTCCTCTGTGCCCTGAAGGCCCCGGTAATCCAGCGCATCTATGACAAACCGCTGCTGGCGTCTGTGCTGCGGCAGCTTCTGACACACGATGCCTGCAGTGGCTACGAAGTAAATCAGTTAAAGGAGCGGTTCTATTCCAAGAAAGAAATGGAGGCCGACCGAAAAGCCACCGCCGAACAGGAAGAACAGGAAAAGGAACGCCAGTGGCAGCAGCAGGTCATGAAGTGTCAGGAGAAACTGGCAAGTTGCTATAATGGCAGCGCGGAATCCCTGATCCAGTTCATGCACGGATATCATTTTGGTGAGATCAGGAAAGCTGCGCTGGGTATGGTCTATGAAAAATTGCTGGAATGGCCGGCAGGCTGCGCTCAGACCCTTGAGGCGGCGGAAATGTGGAAATTTTTTGAGCTATGCGGGAGTCTTGTGATGTATGAGCCTCGGCCGCGTGGAGAGATATTGACAATGGTGCAAACCATCGTAGGAGGTGAAGCAGCATGACAAACACATTGAAGCATTTAGCCCTGCTCGCCCGCATGGAGAGCAGCGGCCTGAAACTGGGATTGACGGGAAAATTCCCGGAGGATGCCCTGGACCAGACCTGCGAGCAGGTGGAAACTTTTCAATTACAGAACAGGCTCCGCACCGGAAATGACAATACGCAAATTCAGAAGGAACTTGTACGGACGCCGGAATTTGCGGCGCTCTACTATGCGCTGTGCAATGATGGGGTGGATGACCGGTCGATCACAAGTATGCTCCAGTCGGCTATAGCCTGCGATGAGCAGTTGACGCAGTATCCCAAAGAACAAGTGCTGGCGGCAGCGGGAACGGATATCCCTTTGTCCCTGCGATTTTATTACATGAAATTCTACCTGCCGTTTATCAAGTATGAGGAAGAAGGAGAGGCCATCATTGACAACATCAATGCCTTCCCGGCCACAGAACGGGAGGAATTATCCGCATTGAGGGACGCACAGAAGAACATGATGCGGCAGCCGTTTCTCGGCCCGTACCTGTTCAACTGGAACAACAATGCGCGCGAGGCGCTGGAGCTGCTGGAACAGAACCAGCCCCTTCAGCGGGTCCTGACACTGCTCTACCGGCAGGGAGTGGCGCTTGATCTGAACGCGGCACGGCTCAAAGACCTTTGCTGGGTAGAGACGGCCGATGTGATGAAATTCCGCCGCCTGCTGGCCGCCTTTGAATATGATACCGAAGACCTCAATGCCTTTTTTGAGCGGTGGCTGGAAAATCACGCGGGGCAGTATGACCTTAACTGGTTTATCTCGCACACAGCGCCGCTGGACAAAGGACAGCGGCAGGAGATCCTGCGAAATGACCTGAGCTATCTCAATGCCCTGTACTCCGGGAGGCTCCATCTGGATTTCAGCTCTATCCGGCGCCATCAATTCCCCATCCTCACTTATGCAGTGCGGCATGGGAAGAAGCATTTTCTGGATCTGGTGAGCGAGCACAGCGAACTGTTCCTTTCGCTGGGACGGTATGCGCTGCTGTTTGAGGATAAGTTCTGTGAACACTGCAACCTCAACAGCCTCACAGCCAGGAACCTGCAGGCGTGCGATACAGTAGAACGCGGCAGCAGCCATTTTGACCTGCTGGAAGACGGCAGGCAGTACACCTTTGAAGAGATGTGGCTGCTGTGGCAGCAGGATGAAATCTATGTCCGGCTCTATGCCATGCTGACGCCCCTTTCCGTGGACAGACGGCTGCTCACTTTGCGTCAGCTATTGAAGCATGGGCTGGTCAGCCACCACATGGAAGACCAGGAACTGGAACAGCTTGCCCGGTGTCTGCTGGAAAAGCCGTTCAGTGAGTGGTATCGAGGCGCTTTTGGACACATCCGCGGCCTGACCAGGAGGACGGCCATGTGGCTGCTGCGGAAATATGAGCAGCTGCGGGTATTTATCCCGGAGATGCAGTCCGAGGCGGATGCGATCTTTGCGCTCAACAACGGGGCGGTGATTGCCGGACAGAAAAACTGGACGCAGGTTCGTGCCGCTGTTTTGACGATGGATCGGGACTGGCTTGACCTGAAAGAAAGGTTTTCCATTACCGATGAATTTGTGGAGCAGCACAGGGAGCCGGTCACCAATTTCCTGCTGCGCGGCGGCAGTGCGATGGTGCGTGCTCTGTACGGCTACCTGCAGGGTGACGATAAGGCTATCGAGGCCCTGAGAAGGATCGTACAGGCCGAACTGATGGGCCAATTCTATGCGTTGAAATATTTTGCCGATGACCTGCGGCGGGAGATCCGTTATCCCATCAGCGAGGTGCAGGAGGCAGCATGGAAACCCAATCTCACGCTGAAGCGGGGAGCATTTTCCGCGGAAGAAGCGGATGATTTCTACTTTACGATGAGGCTGGGAGAATTGCCCCGCACCACATGCCTTTCCTGCTGGGACGGAAACCAGAGGGACTGCCTGCTGGCAGCCTTCGATTCCAACAAGAAGATGATCTTGATTCGGAAAGGTGAAGACATTGTGGGCCGCGCCTGCATCCGGCTGACAAAAGGGGCGTTTCAACGACCTGCGGACTTTAATTTTTCTTTTGCTGATCTGGCTCAAGTGCAATCGGCGGATAAAAAGCGCGCTGCTGACGAAATGCTGGTTCTGTTTTTGGAGCGCATCTATACTTCCAGATTGAACGATGAAGAAGTGAAAACCGCAATGAAGCTGGCCGTTTCCCTGGTGACGCAGAAAGCGGCGGCCATCGGCGCCGTCGCTGTGCTGGCGCGGCGCTATCTGGGCTGCTATGACCGCGATCAGTATGTTGGCAGCCACTTCTATGTGTATATCTCAAAATCCAAAAACGGACAGCAGTATCTGGATTCAATGGGAGGCGCCGCGGTGACTTCCCACAAAGAGCAATATACGGGGGCTGTTTTCCTCGTAGAACAGGCGGCGATGCGCACGGCAGCGCCGCAGAAGGAGGATGAATTTTATGAATGACCGCACAATGGTAAAATTACGATGCAATAAGGAAATGTTGGATATTCGGACTGTATCCTGGACCCGAAAATCCCCCTACAGTTTTTCCATTTTGAGAAGCGAACTCCAGCAACTGGAGCAACGGCCACAAACCCGGCTGATTTCCGGTGACTGCGGTTCCTTTGCCGTCCTGCGGCTGACGCAGAGGCCAGGTGACATGAAGATGTTGGAGATCCGGTTCACCTGGCTTCAGGAGATCGGCGCCGGTAAAGTACACGGATGGCAGGAGAATATTCGGCTGCCCTATGAGACGTTCCATGTCTTTGTGGAAAATGGAGAGGATATGGATGGCGCAGAGTGGCACCACCTTTCCGTCCCGGAAATGCTCATGCCTCGTTATGAGTTCCACAGCCGGAAAAATCTCCATGAGGTTGCCCGGCGGCCTGTTCTGCGGCGCAAGCTGGGACGAGTCCTGGGGCGGCATTTTCAGTGGCGCGGCACAGAAAAGATCGTCATTTATGATGACGGCCAGCCTTACAGCTTCTTTTTTGAAGAATACACGCCTTATGGCAGAGGAATTTGCGGCGGCATTATCCTGAATAGCGCCGAGGACTTGGCAAAGGCCAAGTACAGCGTTAATACCTAAATTACGCGCTGACTTCGTGTAACAAACGCAGCGCCGCCGGACAGAGGGATTTTCCTTCTGCCCGGCGGCTTTTTTGTGTTTAATAGCCCAATAGTACGGAGTGGCAGCACTCCTTGCTGTTACCTCTTGATTGTCTGCAAGCAAAAGCAGGCAGGACTGCCAATGATGACAAGAAACAGCATTTAAGCGATATGGCTGGCATTGCTATTTGGCGGAAATATAAAGTATCATAATGGAAAATGTGAAAAAAGTGAACTTATCACTCTTTTTTCTTGATATCGCTAATTCCAAAGAGTGCAAACACCAGAGCCAAAACAGTCAGTGAAATAGTATTTGCAGATACAGAGGGCATGAAATAATCGACGATATAGAAGCCATAAAATGTAGCGATAGTATCTAACAACACATACATACAGACAGCGATTTCCCTTGTTATTCTGTCGAGATTAAGCAAAGCTTTTGGTAGTGCACCCGCTATTAAATTTATGGGATACGAAACAACTGATGCGATTATAAAATAGAGGATAAAGCCGCCGACGCTCTCATATTCAAAGCCGAGCAGACGCATAATTGCACCGCTGAATATGGCGATTATGGCCAGGACGACGATGATTAGAAGCGCCCCCAAAATGAATGTGATTATTTTTTCCCGCTCTTTGTTGCTGTTATTATCCAAGAGTTTCGCTCCCTTATGTCGTGATTTGATTTTGAAACTGATATGAGTATATCACAGGAATATGAACTTTTCCATTGGAATTAAAACAATTATCAAAACCTTAACGACCTATCTAATACGGCTATCCAAGAGGTGGCATGTTGCCTATACTCTTTGTGGGAGAAATATCAGAAGGGTTCTTGTAGACAGGTAAAACAAAGTTGTTGCCAAGCTCTGTCCGTTTCGACTTCCTGCTCTTGCGTTTTGACATTCTATATGGTACTCTTTCATCATAAGCCAACCCAGTTTATACACAAAGGAAAGGTGATCTTAAAATGGCAGAGTCCGAGAATAAACGCACGCGCCGTACCCCGCAGGAGAGAGCGGCTGAGATGGACGAAAAAATCGCAAAGATAGATCAGTCCATCAAAGAGCTGGAATCAAAAAAAGAGTCTGTTGTGGCAGAGTATGATGCGAAGATCACCGCAGCCAGAGAACGCATAAAATCTCTGGAGGCCAAGAAGCAGGAGATCCTGGCCCCCAAGCCGCCCCGCAAGCCTCGTAAGACGAAAAAGCAGAAGATCCAAGAGATCGTTAAGCTGGCAATGAAAAATGGAATGTCGGTAGAAGAGATCGCCGGTCAGCTCCATGTAGAAGTTGAGGACTAAATCCTTTGCAAAATAACAGCAGCGCCGCCCCGGTAGAGCTGGGGCGGCGCTGTTCTGTTATTTTGGTGTGAAGCGGTAGCCGTGGCCCCGGACGGTTTCGATGATGTCAGCCCCCAGTTTGCGGCGGAGCTTATAGACCATGCTGGAGATCCCCGTCCAGCTGGCGTCAAAGGAGTCCGCTGCGACGGCCTCATAGATCTGACGGGCGGTGAACACCTGCCCTGGCCGGTAGGCCAGCAGGAGCAGAATGTCAAACTCCATCGGAGTCAGGTCTATCGCCTGGCCGGCCTGCCACACCAGCCTGCGCTGCGGATCGATTTGCAGAGAGCCATAGAGCAGTGGTGCATCTGCGGAGGCGGCCACCGTGGAGAAATCTGCGACAGAAGCAAGGGCCGTCATGGCATTCGCAAAGATTGCGTCCTCGCCGTCGCTGAAGGATAGAATTATAAACTTCCCATGTGGATTACCTCTTTCTATTATGTGGCGATTTCTTCCTGTACTACCCTGGTAAAAGGGCAAGAGCGGCGTAAGACCCTGTGTAGGACAGAACAGTGGTTCGGCTGTAAGCAAAATCTATATTTTCAAGCTATCCCACTCTGAATAATAACGAAGGGAACCACACTCTTTTTTGGCATTATTGCTATTTATCAATATAACTTGAAGATTCAACAGTAAAAATATCTTCGATTGAAATATTGAACGCTTTTGCTATGTTCCATGCTAATACCAATGATGGATTATGTATGCCTTTTTCTAATTTTCCTATTGTTTCTCTCCGAACACCCACTAACTTTGCTAAATCTTCCTGTTTCATATCATACTTGGCTCGATACTCCCTGATTCTATTTTTTAGCATTTTCCAAGCCCCCATTTTTGTGAAACCATAGTAAACAGTAGATAAAGCATAAAGGCAAAGAAGTGAAGAAAAACTTTGAGTACGCGAAAATACTAATGAACTCCAAAAGGGAGAACAGGCCCATTTGTCCAGATCAACAAGGTAGGTTGTTTCGGAAATCTGTGTTGCCCTGAAGTAAATCAACGCCACCCCAGCAGAGCCGAGGCGGCGCTGAAGAATCGGATTATCAGCTTCCCATGTGGGCAACCTCTCATCGTTGATATTGCAATTCGATTTAGATTATATCCTGCTTGCGATAGACTGCTGTTGTAATTTTGTAAGAAACCGCAAAACAGACAAATGAGATTGCCAGTACAATATAGAAGGCCAAAAGGATATTGTCTTTTACCGGAATAAACAAGTTTATCAGAAGTACGAGAGCTGTAATAATCCCTGTTGATGCCACAAAGGCTATCATATAAACGATTTGTGATTTTTCCGCATCAAAAAAGTAAACACAAGGAAGGCTGATACCGCCTGCAAATAAAGCTGCACTTATTCCGATGGCTGCATTAAAAAGCAACGAATAGAGTGTTATTGTCATGCCAAGCAAGGACATTATCCCGAGCGATGCCAGTACAACAATTATTCCTATTGCAGAAAGAAGGAGGTAAAGGATATATTTCGCCCCAATAATTTGATCTCTCGATACGGGCATCGTGATTACATTCTTATTCCATTTTGAACTTGCGTCATTGGTGATGCTCATGTAAACAGCAACAGTAGAAATGGCTGGTGCGAGCATCAAAATCGAACTTGCGTCAAGCAAAAATGAAAGCCCAAATGCCAAAACAAACAGGGCTGTGAGTGTGACAATAATGCCGCTCTTGGCGATATAGAGATCTTTTAACAAAATGCCTTTCATTATTTTTCCCCCTTTACATAGAGCAACATGATTTCATCAATCGTTGCTGGCACAATCATCGCTTTAGGATACTTTTTCTGCATGGCGGTTCGGTCGGAAATCAGAACCTGCCATTCATAATCCATCTTTCGATACACAATGATGTCGGATTTATCCAGGGCGTCAAACTGTGCGGCTCCGCACTTGATGATACCGTACTGCTCCGTCAGTTCATCTTTAGGCTTTGAAAACACGACTTTTCCTTCGTGTATGAAAACGATATAGTCAGCGATCTTTTCAAGATCAGTGGTAATATGGGAAGAAATCAAAATAGAGTGCTCTTCATCTTGAACAAAGTCCAGAAGAATATCCAAGATGTCGTCTCGAATAACCGGGTCGAGTCCACTGGTGGCTTCATCCAAAATCAGCAGTTTAGAGTTGTGGGATAAAGCGGCAGAGATTGCCAGTTTCATCTTCATGCCCCTGGAATACTGCTTAATCGGCTTATCTATCGGCAGGGACAGTTTCTTCAAAAGGCTAAGAAAGGTGCGTTCGTCCCAAGATTGATAGATGTTTTTCAAAACCCGGTTGAGTTTTCTGGGAGAGAGGATTTCCGGATAATTGCTGCCGTCAAATACAACGCCAACTTGCTCCTTTATCTCATTATCCAGTTCTTCTTTGCCCAAAACCGAGACAGAACCGGCCTCTTTCTGGATGAGGCCAAGTGTTGCACTGATCGTAGTGCTTTTTCCAGCTCCATTTTCGCCAATCAATCCTACAATGGAACCGCTGGGGACGGAAAAAGAAACCCCATCCAAAACAAAGTCCTTATAGGTTTTTGTTAAACCCGAAATGGTCAAGGCATCATGCATTCTCATTCATCCTCCTGATACATAAGTGTGAGCAGTTCGGTCAGTTTATTCAGAGATATTCCGCTTGTGCGGGCAATCTTGATTGCCTCTGCAAATTTTTCTTCTATCCTTTTTTGCTGTTCCTCCAAATAGAAGTCCTGGTTTTGCGCCGATACATAGCAGCCTTTCCCGGCGGTCGTTTCAATAAAACCGTCTTCCTGCAAAGTGGCGTATGCTTTCTGAACGGTTAAAATACTAATCTGCAAAGACTTTGCCAAGGACCTCACTGAAGGTATCGCCTCGCCGGCCTGCAATTCACCGCTGATAATGGCTGCTTTGATCTGCGAGGCAATCTGTTCATATAGCGGCTGGCTTGCCTTGTTGCTTACGACGATCTCCAAGTTTCCACCTCACAATCCGTTATCTACTGTATTACTGTTACAAGTACAGTATATAACGGACAAACACAGATGTCAATAGGCTGATAAAAAATTATAGCTGCATCTCTTAAATTTTTGAGGTGCAGCTGTTTCAATAATTTCAGTAATTTTGCCTTCTCCTGTTGAGAAAGGCGTCATCCAGGCGTAAAGGATATGTATAAAGCAAAAAAGGAGGCATTCACCTATGTTAATTGGTGTCGATCATGGCAATAAACAAATCAAGACGGTTCACTGCGCCCCGTTCGTTTCCGGCCTGCAGCAGAGCATGACCCGGCCGTTCGGGCCGAGCCTGCAATACGGCGGTAACTACTATACGCTCTCCAACGAGCGCATTCCCTACCGCAAGGACAAGACTGGGGACGACCGCTTCTTTATCCTCACCCTGATTGCGATTGCAGAGGAATTGACGGCCCGCGGCGTTGACGAGAAAGAACTGTACCACATCCAGCTGCCGGTGGGGCTGCCGCCGGCCCACTTCGGCGCCCAGGCGGAAAAGTTCACTGCCTACTTCCAGAAGAAAGGGATCGTAGAATTCCAGTACCGGGACAAGCACTACGCCATCAGCATTGATGATGTGGCCTGCTATCCCCAGGCATACGCGGCGGCGGCCACCATGCTCCACACGCTGATGAATGAGGCCAAGGCGGTAGTGGTGGACATTGGCGGCTTCACGGCAGACTATCTGCTGATGAAAAATGGAAAAGCCGACCTCAGCTCCTGTGATTCGCTGGAAAACGGCGTGATCCTGCTTTACAATAAGATCAGGTCCAGGGGCAACGCGGAATTGGATCTGCTGCTGGATGAGGGGGATGTGGACGCCATTCTCACCGGCAAGCAGACGCAGTACCCGCCGTCGGTAGTTCGGCTGGTGGAGCAGCTGGCGCAGGAGTTCGTCAACGACCTGTTCAGCACCCTGCGGGAGCGGATGCTGGATTTGCGCTACTGCACGGTAGTCTTTGTGGGCGGCGGCGCCATCCTGCTGCGTCGGCAGATTGAGGCATCCGGAAAAGTGGGAAAGCCGTTGTTCGTCTCGAATATCAATGCCAATGCAGCCGGCTATGAGTATCTGTACCGCCTTGAGGCTGTGGGCAGGTGACGGCTATGGCTGTTAAGAAAGAACGAGGGCGGTTTTCCCTGCGGTTCAATATCAGTGACCCGATCCATCTGGCAACTGTCGAACTGCTGGAAAAGCAGCCTGACCACGGGAAAGCACAGTATATCGCCAATGCAGTCGTTTTCTACAATACTCACTTTGCAGATGATCCCCAGCCGGTAAGGGCGGCAGCTCCGCCCATAGACCGGACCGCCATTGAAGCCATTGTGCGGGAGATCTTGCGCCAAGAGGCAAGGGACTCTGAAAAGCCTGCCGGCGGCCCCGCCGCCTGCCCGGCTGCAGAAACAACAACGGCCCCGGCGCCGCAGGAGCGGACGCCGGAGCCGGAATATGCGCCAGAGCTGGAAGAGGCATCGGAGGCGGATGCTGCCATCCTCGGCCTGATTTCCAGCACAATGGAGGCTTTTCGCCAGGGGAGATGATAAAAAGAGAGGTATGAGAGCTGCATTGCTGCTGGCGCTCATACCTCTTTTTCTTCCTGTATAGCCGCGATAAAGTTGTCAATAATATTTTCTAAATGCCGGTATTGGCTGGGGGTCAATGACGAGACCTTTTGATTGAGCAGGCGTGTGTCGCCTTCCATGACCTGACCGCGCAGCAGATAGTCTGTGCTGATGTCAAGCGCATCACAGATCTTCAGTATCGTTTCAGGCCTCATGGCTTTTGTGCCCAGCTCCGCAGTCGAAACGGTCTGGGGCGTGACATGCGCCATCTTGGCCAGAGCCTCTTGTGTCAGTTTTAGTTGTTTGCGTCGGTCCAGCATTCGCTGGCCCATTTCTTTCAAAAGTTCGCCCATTCGCAACCCTCCATGCTATAGCTATATTTTATCCGCTATAACATAAAAAATTAAGCGGCCATAGTTGAACTTACTCAGCCATAGCAAGTATAATGGGCTATATTGAGAAAAAAGTTTCTGGAGGAGATGAGATGTCCAAGCTTTACTCGTGTGCGATTACCAGTCAACGGCCTACGCATTTCAAGTTTAAGTACCAGGAATATATGACTTCGTGCAAGCGCCTGAAGAAGCGGCTGCACGATGTTTTTGTGGAACTGTACCGGCGCGGTGTGCGCCGGTTCTATGTTGGTGGGGCCCTCGGCGTCGATCTATGGGCCGGCGAGATCCTGCTGGAAATGCGCCGGCAGGAAGAGTACCAGAAGCTGGAGATCGTGCTGGTCTTCCCGTTCCCGGGCCATGACGAGCGATGGGACCCAAAGAGCCGGGAGCGGCTTCGCCATCTGAAGGAAAACTGCGACCAGTTTGTAATGGGCAGCAAGATCGTGGGCGCCCAGGGGTATCGGGAGCGCACTGCCTACATGGTAGAACACGCTGATTGCCTGGTTGCCGTGTGTGATGATGAACTTGCTGGCCCGAGCGGCGTGGAGGCGGCGCTGCGGATGGCAGAGGTGAGGAAACTGCCGGTGGTGTTGATCAATCCGAACAGCGGAAAGATAGAATATCTTCATACCATGAAATAGATATATAAAGTGAGGACTACTACAAATTACATGGCAGCCCTCACTTTCATTTCTTTATTTCGATTTTTCTAAATTCTCCTGGTAAAATCCCGTGCTATTTCTAAATAACTCTGCAAAATGACTGGATGTGGAATATCCTGCAGTTTGAGCAATTTGGCCTATTGTTAGATTGGTGTTTCCGTGAAAATACTCCGCCTGGCTCATTCGCCGTTGCTGGATGTATTCGGTGATTGTGCAACCGGATAAGCATAGTATAAGAAAGGCCGGAATTTGTCGCCATATGGCGATAAATCCCGGCCTTTATCACGCTATGTAATTAAAGCTGCCATCCAGCAGATTCAAGTTTTAGATTTAAGAAGTTTCTATAAATTCCTTCTTGTGAAATCAAAGATTGATGAGTTCCTTGTTGAGCAATTCTACCTTGATCTATTACAATGATTTGATCTGCGTTTTTCACTGTACTTAAACGATGGGCAATCGAAATCAAGGTTTTGTTTTTCGTCAGTTCTGCAATCGCAGATAAAAGTGCTTGCTCATTTTCCGGATCAACGCTGGAAGTGGCTTCATCCAAAATAATAATAGGTGCATCTTTAAGAATCGCTCTGGCAATAGAAATTCGTTGCTTTTCTCCACCGGAAAGTGTAGAGCCTCCCTCACCGATGATTGTATTGTACCCATCTGGCAACGCTGAAATAAAATCATGGCAGCAAGCGCGTTTTGCGGCAGCTTCTACTTCCTCGTGGGTAGCATCAGGCTTTCCAAATTTGATGTTGTTTTCAATAGAATCGTGGAAAAGATATACATTCTGAAAGACCATGCTGATATGTTCCAAAATACTATCCGCAGTATAGTTTTTCACATCCTTTCCGCCAATTCGTACAGCGCCATTCTGCACATCCCAAAACCGGGCAATTAAATTACACAAAGTTGTTTTTCCACTTCCAGATGGCCCAACAATAGCACAGGTGGTATGTTCTGGAATGTTCAAGGAGATGTCATGGATGACTTGCCGCTTGTCATAGCCAAATGATATATGATCCAGTGTTATATCGTAGTGGGAAGTTTCTAATTTGTCTGTGCTGGTGTCCATTTGCGGTATATTGGTGACTTCTTCTAACCGATCCAGTTCTGTGTTGATTTTCTTGCTCAAAAAGGCGCTGTTTCCCATTGTTTCTAAGTCAGAGTACACAGTAAACGCACAGAACAGGAAAGTCAAACAGTAGGGCAAACTTATTTTTCCAGCCATGAAAAGCAAACCCGCCGCGGCAATCAGTACACAGCTCATGAGCTTATAGACCAGAATATAAAAACGGAGAACCCCGGCCGTAGCCTTTTCCTGCCCATAATCTGCATCCCACTTTTTTTGAAATGCGCTGCGTACTTCTCGTTGTCCTTCCTCACCTTTGGAGAAAGAGCGTAGAACAGAAATCCCACGGATATATTCCATTGATTTGCTCACCAGATTTTCCTGTGCTTCTTGATAAATGGGAGCATACTGCGCGGCTCTACTGCGAACCCAACGAAGAACAAGTAAACCTAATAATAGTCCGATCAGACTCAAAATGGCAATGATTGGGTTGAAAAAGAACATCATAATTGACATGAGAGCTGCCATAGCAACGCCGCTTGTCATCTGCTCGATTGCAAGCATGGAGTAACCCTCCAAATCCGCAATCGTCGTAGTAAGTATCGTCTGAATAGTTCCTAAATTCTGCTCTGAAAAGTAGCCCATAGGGGCCTGTTTCAATTTTTCTCCTATTTCCAGACGATAATCACGGAAAATATCATATCCTGTTCCACTCATGGTACGGTCATACATCCATTGGAAGAAAAAGCGTCCGAGAACACTTCCTAATACAACGCCAAAGGCTTGCAGGATAATAGCAGGTGTAAGATTTTCTAAATGTAATAAAATCCAAAAAACACCGAACATCATAAAACCGTTGAAAAAGGATTTGAGAATATTAAATGTGATGCCAACGATGATTTTCTTTCGGCTTCTACCCGCAATCTTAAAAATCCGGCGTATCATTTCAAGCATGGTTTTCCACTCCTCCTTTCATGTCTGCTTCTTCTATGGTTCCGGCATAATCTTGCCACATCTTTTGATAGATGGGGCATTCCCGAAGAAGTTCTTCTTGTGTCCCACGGCCTGCAATATTTCCGTTTGCCACAACCAGAATTTGATCGGCATTGCGAATCGTATTCAAACGGTGCGCTACAACAATCAATGTCTTTCCGGCCACTAATTTACTGATTGCCTGTTGGATTAGCGCCTCATTTTCTGGATCAGCATAGGCAGTGGCCTCGTCTAAAATGACTACGGATGACGGTTTTAGCATGCCTCTCGCAATCGTAATACGCTGGCGCTCCCCGCCAGAAAGACGGTCTCCGGCATCACCGGCCAGTGTGTCATATCCTTGCTCTAACTGCATAATAAAGTCGTGACAGTTAGCAGCTTTTGCGGCAGCTTCTACTTCTTCATCTGTTGCTGCCGGATTACCCATGCGGATATTTTCCCGAATGGATTTGTCGAATAGGAAATTGTCCTGTGCCACATAACTGATTTCACCCATCAACTGCTCAAAAGGGATTTGACGAATATCCTGGCCGCCGAAACGCACAGAGCCAGAAGTCACATCCCAAAAACCGGCCATCAGTTTCGCAATCGTGGATTTACCAGAACCGGAAGGCCCAACAATAGCCGTCATAGTGCCAGGTCTGGTTTGAAAAGAAATACCGTGGAGAACTTCGGTTTCTTTATAGCCGAAATGTACGTCCTCGAATTGGTAAGTGCGTTCTCCCAAAGATACAGGTTCGGAGGGCCGGACAAGTTCCGGGGTTTTTAGGAAAGCTGTTACTTGCTCCAAATTACCTTTTATCATGCTGACTTGCTCCATCGCTTCGGACACTTTCATCAATGGAGCAACAAACCCCAGCGGAACCACTAAAGATATTAAAAATACGGGAAGTGAAAGCGTTCCTTCCATGTATAGCCATGCGCCCACAGGTAATGTACCCAAAAGAGTAGAAGGCAGGACGGCTCGTGCAGCTGCATTCCAAAACCAGCATTGACTCCACCACTCCATTGTAGAATCGTGAAAATAGTTGACAGACTTTGAGTATTTTCCATAAGAGGATGCAGAACGGTTAAACGCTTTAATGACTTGAATACCGTTGACATATTCTACTAAGGAGCTGTTCATATCATTGGCAGAGCGCATATAATTTTCCATTCGGGGGCCATAACCGCGCATCATAGCAGCGAAAAAGAGAATGCCCAGTGGAATTGTGATTAGGGATGCAAGCCCCATACGCCAGTCCAGAATGAAAATCAGGAGAATACTGCACAACGGCGCTGCAATATTTGATGGCAACTCTGGCATAAAATGAGCCATAGAATCTTCTAACTTTGCAACATTGTCTACAATTAGGTTTTTGAAAGCTCCCGTAGGCGTTTCCAGCATGATGCCCATTGGGACTTTTGCCATCCGATCTGTAATTGCTTCACGGATATTTTTCAAAATCGTGAAGGAAATTTTGTGGGACATAAGAGAAGATCGCCATGTGAGAAGCATTTTTATAAGCTGACATATTGCGGCTATTCCACAAAAGAACAAAACACGCTGTATGGTAGCTGTACCGCGGTAGAGTTCATCCGCCAACAGAGCCACCATTAGGAATGGTACGATACCAAACATTTCCCCTAACACAGCAAGAAAAATGGAAATACGCATTTTGCTGTTGCTCTCGCCCACAAAAGCAAAGAGTTGGCGGATTGCACCTGGTTCTTTATTTGGCATAAGAAAGCCTCCTTTCGAGCTACGGAAAATGCAGGGAGGGTATTGCATTTTCGATGGCATCGTGATATAATTTGAATTACGGCGTAATATTACAGTGTAATTCAAGTATAGGATGGAGGGATGGAAATGTCAAGGGATTTTCAGCAGACCCATGAAAATCTTTTGGCCTGTGCAAAAAAGCATTTTCTGGAAAATGGTTTTGAACGTGCCAGTATCCGTGAAATCTGTAAGGCCGCCCATGTGACAAACGGGGCATTTTACAATCATTTCGAGGACAAAGAGGCTTTGTTCGGCGCACTTGTCGAGCCAGTGGTTCAGGCGGTATCGGAGATGTATTCCGATTCTGTCATCAAGCACTTTGAATTAGCTCGGACGGATGAATTAAAGCAACTCTGGAAACTGTCGGAGGACACGATCCGCCAGATTATCGAATACATCTACGAACATTTTGATGTATTCAAACTGCTGCTGATGCAGTCTGCGGGGACAAAATATGCTTCTTTTCTGGATGATGTGGTGCGTTCCGATGTTCGGGAGACACAAAAGCTAATTGCAGAACTGAAAGAACGCGGAGTTCCCGTACATGATTTGGAGGATGATGAGTGGCATATGCTCGTCCATTCTTACTATTCATCTATCGCAGAAATTGTCTTGCACAATTATCCGAAAGATGCTGCGATAAAATATGCTCATACATTGGCCGCTTTTTTCAGTTCCGGCTGGCAAACTGTTTTGGGGATTTGATCCCCAAAATTTTTGACTGGCGGTTAGCAGAATCTAACTGATTGAATAGGAGGTGGCCTGCATAAACAACTTCTGTATAAAATAGCTTTTGTTTCTTACGAGTATCAGATAAATTATGTGGAAAGGACTTTTTGAAAATGGAAAATACGAATAAGCTCACAGGTAAAGACCTTATTAACGTCGGCATTTATTCTGCCATGACCCTTGTAATTTTCTTTGTTGTCGGATTGCTGACCTCATTGCCGGTAGTGTACCCGTTTTTGTTCCTGATCTGGCCGATTGTTTGCGGTATTCCCATGATGCTGTATTACACAAAAATCAGGAAATTTGGAATGCTTACCATTACCGGCATTATTGGTGGTATTTTCTTCTACCTCATTGGTTATGGGTGGATTGGTCTGCTCGGCTGGTTTCTCGGCGGCCTTTTGGGTGATGTAGTGCTTAAAATTGGTGGCTATCAAAAGTTCAAGGTAACTGTTTTGAGTTATGCTTGCTTCTGCCTCGGCATTATGGGGTGCCCTGCCAACCTTTGGTTTGCGGGAGAAGCCTATTGGGAAAACATTCATACCTCTATGGGGGATCAATACGCTAATACGCTGCAATCCCTGATGCCATCGTGGATGCTGTATGTGGGTTTTGTGCTGCTGTTTGTAGGGGGTATTCTGGGCGCACTTCTGGGACATAAGATGCTGAAAAAACACTTTGAAAGAGCGGGCATTGTGTAATGGAACAGTTGCAGGCCGTGGTAGAAACACGAAGTGGCTTTCGTTTAGACCCCCGGACAAAGTTGCTGCTGATGGCTGTTGTTGCTACTGCGGAATTTCTATATAGTCATACCGCGTTTATGATTGCGGTAGCCTTAATCCCATTTGTATTGCTCTTAACGAACAGGCAATATAAAACGGCCATTGTCTTTTTCTGCTTATTTACAGCAGGACTGTTCGTGCAAGCGGTTCAAAACTCCATTCAATTTCCTATGGTTATCAATATGCTGGTGGTTCTACTGGTGGGTTTAGTGCTGCGATTATTTCCTGCCTTTGTTATGGGTGCATATATCATTAAATCTACTACGGCCAGTGAGTGCATTACTGCGCTGGGCCGAATGCACATTGGACGGCAGATCACAATACCGCTCTCTGTCCTGTTCCGTTTCATTCCCACTATGCAGGAAGAATCCGCCGCTATAAAGGATGCCATGCGGATGCGTGAGGTGCAATTTGGAACGAAAAAGTTTTGGCAGAATCCAGCCGCTCTCATTGAATACCGCTTTATCCCTTTGATGATTTCGGTAGTCAAGATTGGGGACGACCTCTCTGCGGCTGCCCTGACACGCGGATTGGATAATCCTATTCGCCGAACCAACATTACCAAAGTCGGTTTTACCGGTTGGGACTTGATAACGGTGCTGATTGCCGGAACCGCGCTAATAACTACATACTTTTTTAGTCCGTGGTAAGGGGGTGCAGGAATGATAGAGTTAAAGGATGTTTCTTTTACTTATGAGAGTGGAGAAACGGAGAATAGCCTAAAACACATTGATCTCACAATCCATGACGGAGAGACAATTTTGTTCTGTGGGGAATCGGGATGCGGCAAAACAACCTTGACCCGCCTGATTAACGGCCTGATTCCGCATTATTACACGGGCAAATTGGATGGGAAAGTGTTGCTGGACGGTAAGGAATTAAAAGACTACCCTCTGTACCAAATCGGACAGAGGGTGGGTTCAGTGTTTCAGAATCCACGAACACAGTTTTACAATGTAGATACGACCAGCGAGATTGTGTTCGGGTGCGAGAATATGGGATTGCCGGTTCCTGAAATGACAAGGCGCCTTGAAGATACTACAAAGAGCTTGAAACTGGAAAAGCTGTTAAACCGAAGCCTGTTTGCATTGTCAGGTGGCGAAAAACAAAAAATTGCCTGTGCCTCGGCGGATGCGATCCATCCAGATATTTTTGTGTTGGATGAGCCTTCCTCAAATTTGGACATTGCAACGATTGAAGATTTAATTCAAGTCATTCGCCATTGGCAATCCGAGCAAAAAACTATTTTGGTAGCGGAACATCGGCTTTATTATCTTGTTCCTTTAGCTGATCGCATTATCTACATGAAACATGGAGAGATCAGTAAGGAATTTACAAGGCAGCAATTTCAATCACTGTCCCCCGAAACTTTACAGGGAATGGGGCTACGCGCCCTTGATCCATTCAACCTTCCACCGGAGGCCAAACCAAAAGCGAACCCCCCGACTTTACATATCAAGGACTTTCGATTTTCTTATGATAAACACGGCCCTCTTATTGTGGACATTCCCGATTTGACGCTACCACAAGGAGAAATCATTGGAATTATTGGGAATAACGGCGCGGGAAAATCCACATTTGCTCGTTGTCTGTGTGGATTGGACAAACGGGCTTTGGGGGAGTTAGAACTTAATGGACATTCTTATCGTGCAAAGCAGCGGTGCCACATATCTTACATGGTTATGCAAGATGTAAACCACCAACTGTTTACTGAGGATGTGTTGGATGAATTGCTTCTTAGTATGGATGGCGAGGACGAAAAAGAAAATACAGAACGGGCAAACCAGATTTTATCCAGCCTTGATTTAGCAGATAAAATCAAACTGCATCCTATGTCTTTATCTGGCGGGGAAAAACAACGGGTAGCGATTGGAAGTGCTATCGCTTCAAATAAGGAGATTCTTGTTTTTGACGAACCGACCAGTGGCTTAGACTATTTCCATATGGTAGAGGTGTCTGATAATTTGAATCGCTTAAAAGACATGGGAAAAAGCCTATTCCTGATTACCCATGATCCTGAATTGATTTATAAGTGTTGTACTTATCTTCTGTTTATTCAAGAGAATAAGGTGCTCTGGCATCGGCCAATGGATGATGAAGCTATCAAACTCTTACGGGCATTTTTCTCACATGAAAAAGGAGCAGATATAACCAATGCGTCTTAGTAAAATGCTTCATGCGTCGGGAGAAGATTACCTGGAGGCTATCCTTGTTCTCCAAAAAAATGGGCATGGTGCGTCCAGTTGATATTGCCCGACACATGGGATTCACCAAGCCGAGCATCACCCACGCCATTACAACACTGCAGATCGGCGGATTTGTCGAGCGGGACGAGGACGGCTTCATTTGCCTGACCGATGTGGGCCGCGAGGTGGCCGAGCGCACTTATGAGAAGCAGTGCTTTTTCACGGAAATGCTCATAGAGGCCGGCGTGGATCAGGAAACAGCTGAGGCTGATGCCTGTCGGATGGAACACGCCATCAGCGAGGACAGCTTTCAGCACTTGAAGGTCAAGCGCCAGGGATAAATCTTGTTTAGAAAGGGCGGGCAGAGAAATCAGATCTTTGCCCGCCCCTTTTCTCTGTGTCGAAACTGCGAGATTTTTGACGGAAAGAACTGCTTGATGGGAAAAATTGCCGTTCAGTCAAAATCCAGCGATCTTTGCCTTTTACACTTAATATGGCATTTTGAAGCCATAAACAGATAGAAAGAACGGGAGGGATGTCTATGAGACGGAAAAATCAAACCAGTAGAGGTAATTTCAAGTTACAACAGGCGGTCTTATTCCAAAGAGAATGAGGCCGCCTTTTCTTTTATAATCCGACAAAAATCAACAAAGTTTTTGGAACAATACTGCACCTAAGATGATTGGCAGGCCCGCCGCCAGCCCATAGCAGCGGCGGGCTCGTGTGCAAAGTGTGGTTCAGATGGCAGGGAGCCAGAAGTGCATGATGGAAAAATGGATCATGCACATAAAGAGGTTCGTCCATCTGCTTACATTTCGACACACAGCTTACTTTGCAATACGGTTCTTCCGCCGCCCTTTTCCTTTCCACAGGAGCAGGCGGGAACATCGCAAATCGAGCGATAAGCCTCCTCCTGCGGGCGCCGGAAGTCATGACGGACTTCTTTATGTGTATCACATGGCCGGCCGCCCACCTTTGCGGTGTGCGGCCGGCCGCGTTTCTTTATATAGCAGGCAAAGACGCCCGTTAGCTCGGTGCCGGTCTCCGCCAGAGGTTCAAGAATCCCATTAAAATTCTTGAACTATTTGGAGGATAAGGCCATGTGGCAACGAAATAATGGACGAGCAGAGGAAGAACTGCAAATCAAGTTTACAGGCTATTTAATCCAGGCGGTCAGGCGCACCCAGCGGGATTACCTGAAGGCCCTTTATGCGTACAGCAATCAGGAGACCTTGACGGATACGATTTTTGCCGTGAGCCAAACGCTGGAGCAGGAAGTGATGGAGCGGCTGCCCCTCTGGGAGAAAATCGAGAGCAGTGCGCTCCTGTATGCCTTGAAACAGCTGGACGAGCGGGAACGGTATGTGTTCCTGGCCCGCGTGCTGGACAAGCGCCCATTCGATGTGATCGGTGTGCAGCTGGGATTGTCGTATAAGGGTGCGGCCGCGGTGTATTACCGGGTCATTCGGAAGTTGAAGAAGAGCATTGAGGGGGGTGAACGGATATGACATTTGAACAGATGCTGCGGCGAGCCAAGGACGGTGACCATGAGGCCATCACAAGCATTTTGCTCATGTACCGGCCTCTGCTGCTCAAGTACGCCGTGATCAACGGCAGACTGGACGAGGATCTGTACCAGGAGCTGTGCATCACGCTGATGCGGGCGATTGACCTGTTCCGGATTTAAGTCTATGAGAAAGGCCCTGAGATCGCTGTCTCAGGGTCTTTCCCGTGGGCTTAAAAATTGACTTGCCGCCCGGGAACACCTTGCGTTGCAAGCTTTTCCCGTTCAGCAAGTTTACAATTCATCTATTCCCAAAGGTAGCCGGGCATAGTATAATAGAGGCAACAATAAACCAGAGTTTTTACAGGAGGTGTCGTAATGAAAATAGAAATCGGAAAAGATTTCCCACAGTATTTCAAACCCTCATATCCTGAAGAATTTGAGTTGTTTTCGCATTTTGAAGTAACCGGAGGAATACCAACAGTTTTGTTTGCAATTACCACATGGAAAGAAAACGGGAAACCGAATGTCTGCTTTCATTCATGGAGTTGTTTTCATGGGGATAAAACTGCTTTCTTCGCCGTGATGGGAAATCTATATCAGCACACTCACACCTACGCCAATATTAAAAGAGAAAAATGTTTTTGTATCAACTTTCTTCCGATAAGCTATTATGATAAGTTGGTAGACACAATCAAACACAACGAGATGGAAACAGATGAATTTGCAGCAGGTCAATTTACACTTTCCAATGCAAATACCATTCATGCACCAGTTATCCAAGAGGCATTTATCAATATGGAATGTACTTTGAAGGAAACGCAGGATTTAAGTGGCGCAGGAATAACCGCTATGGTTATAGGACAAGTGCAGCACATTTCTGTTGAGAAAGAATACTCACAGGGCTATGAGCAGAGATATGGGACAGACGGTTTTATGATGTTAATACCGGCACCGCAAGA
>ERZ827104.521-NODE-521-length-40881-cov-7.554132_pt1 | contig 40881 bp, 32 predicted proteins | sample MGYA00519781_ERZ827104 | MGnify/ENA primary metagenome ERZ827104 (study PRJEB31778, sample SAMEA3449257) | human gut metagenome | biome: human gut; feature: human-associated habitat; material: faeces | place: United Kingdom | collected 2010/2012 ...
GCAGCGTGGAGGAGGCCCTCATCGAGATGTACCTGGCAGGCGTTTCCGTGCGCCGAGTGGAGGACATCACGGAGGCACTGTGGGGCAGCAAGGTCTCGCCCGCCACCATCAGCGAACTGAACAAGAAAGCCTACGTTCACATCGAGGACTGGCGCAACCGCCCCTTGCAGGGCGGCCACTATCCATACGTCTACGTGGACGGTATCTATCTGCGCCGCAACTGGGGCGGAGAGTACGAAAATGTTGCTCTTTTGGTGGCGATCGCCGTGAATGAGGACGGTTTTCGTGAGGTTTTGGGCGCTGCCGAGGGCATGAAAGAGGACAAGGCCAGCTGGGTCAGCTTCTTCCAGTGGCTCCGCGGACGCGGCTTGGATGGCGTGAAGCTCATCGTCGGCGACAAGTGCATGGGGATGCTGGAGGCCGTGGGCGAGGTGTTTCCAGACGCCAAATACCAGCGCTGCACGGTGCATTTCTACCGCAATGTTTTCTCTGTTGTGCCTAAATCCAAGGTCAAAATTGTGGCAAAAATGCTCAAGGCGATCCACGCGCAGGAAAGCAAAAAGGCATCCCGCGAGAAGGCAAAGACCGTGGTTGCCGAGCTGCGCGCCATGAAACTGAAGGAGGCTGCCAAGAAGGTCGAGGACGGCATTGAGGAGACGCTGACCTACTGCGATTTTCCCAGCGAACACTGGACACGCATCCGCACCAACAACGTGATCGAGCGGCTGAACCGTGAGATCCGCCGCAGAACCCGCGTGGTGGGGACGTTCCCTGACGGAAATTCCGCCCTGATGCTGGTCTGCGCGAGGCTGCGCCACGTGGCAGGCACCCAGTGGGGCAGCAAGAAATACATGAACATGAAGCACTTGGAGGCGGTCATGGACGACGCCTCTATTGCCGGCTGACTTCATTCAGCCGGAGCCTGCAAATAAATTTGCGCATAAATCTTGACGGGACCTGTCGCGGAGAAAAACTCGTTGTCCGAAAAATCCTGTTTTTCTAACTTTTTGAATTGAAAAGTGGCGGTAAATATATGAAAACACCGCGCAAAAGCGCGGTGTTTTCTGTGCTGCATCTTTCATCAACACATTTTGGTCCGAGTGGGGCGACTCGAACGCCCGGTCTCTTGATCCCAAATGTGTGTCGATGCCTTCAGCCGGCACTTTATCGACCTCTTTGGCCCTTTCCGCTCGCCAGCCCCGTCCTCTTTGGTACTCTTTTGCCCTGCGTGTTTCAAGGGAAAATCCCGTCTTTTGGGATTTGTGTGGGATGGGATTCTGTATATTAAAAGAAGTTCCGTCCGGGCAGAGGGAAGACAGCGGGCCGGATCTCCGCAGAGGAGGGGCGCAGAAACTGCGCCGCATAAACAAAGAATAGCCGTTTAAACACGGTGGCATTCTTATCAGTGAAATTGACAAAAATGATTCAAATGAAAAGTTCCGTGTGTTTTTTCTGCTAACCATCCCATGCTCGTAAGCCGTCCCAGCCGCAAAGGTAATTGACGCCAAGTGCCAGCATTGCGAATCACTCCGTTGCGATTACCTCATAATCTGGATCTTCATAGTCCTCCAGAGGATAGTCGCCTGAATTGGACATATTAAGTGTTTCTGCACCTTCCCTCGAACAAGAGATTATATAGTCTCCATACGCTTTTGCCTCTTCTTCGGAATCGAAGAGTTCATCCTCTTCCTCTTCCGTGCCATCAGGGTACTTTACGCGGAGTTTGAATTTGCGGTCAGAATCATTATCCAAGGACTCCGGCTCAAAGTCATCTGTCGATTCGTCAGAATCATTGGTTCCTTTTGTAGCCAAGTACGCAGCTCCCACCGCCACTCCGATGATACCAACAATCTTTGCTCCAGCCTTTAGCCGTTCCATCCATTTGGCTTTGCGCTTTTCGCGACAGTTCGGACAGAGTTTTTGCTTGGCATCCATCTCAAGTACTGCGCCGCAGTCGCGGCAAATGATGGGGTGCTTTGCTTCGCCTGATAAAGGTTCGATAGGTGCCACCTTCAGACTCTCGGCGTTGAATGCCCCAAGGGGGTACTCAGTAATGTACCCAGACACTGTAAAAGCTCGTCCACAACTATGGCACTGATGTTCCACATTCTCAAATTCGTAAAGCACCTCGTTGCCCATCTGCCTTTCGGAAGTAGAGATGATGCCTTCATTTTCCAGGTCGATGCGATTTTTCGCTTTGCAATATGGGCATTCAATAGCGCGTTGTAGGCTGATGCGGTCATATTCCCATGTTGTGTCATCCCCAATTTCTTCTGAAGCCTGCTGGAGTTTTACTTTTTCGCAGTATTCCTGCAGAGCTTTTCTGAAAATTTCAGATTTGGGAATACCTGTTGCATCGCTCGTAAAAGTAAGCATTTTATCTTCCTTGTCATTGAGACGGATGCGGTATTGCTTTTCTCGACTGTCCTCTTTTTTAGGCCTTCCAAGCATTTTATCATCTCCTTCAATTTAATGGATATCCAGAAAATTATGACTAAAGAATACACTTCACTATTCGCTTTGTCAAGTATTTGGATATCCAAAAATAATGTAATTAGCAGAGTGATTCATAAGATACTTGAGGGTCAATAGCACTGCGCTCCTCTCGTTCCGCTCGATTGCCAGCGAGGCCGCCTATGGTATGATAACACCAGAACGCGGGGAGGTGCCGTCATGCCCCTGCAAATTGTACGAAACGTGAAGTAGGACGCCATCGTTAACGCCGCCAACGAGAGCCTACTGGGAGGATAACGCCATGCCGTGGATGAATATAACAGAAATGGCCTTTGCCAAGGTCTCCCTCCTGTTGGTAGCCAAGGCAGAGAAAAAGGGCTGCACCCGGGACGAGGTGGATCAGGTCACTGCCTGGCTCACCGGATATACGCCGGAGGAGCTGGCCGAGCTGGAGCAGCCCGACACCAGCTACGGCGACTTCTTCCGGAACGCTCCCACCATGAACTCGGACCGAGAGCTGATCACCGGCAAGATCTGCGGCATCCGGGTGGAGGAGATCGAGGACCCACTCATGCGGGACATCTGGTATCCTATAAACTGGTGGATGAGCTGGCCAAAGGCAGACCCAAAGAATAGGGCGGGGGTTCTGCCGCCTTGCCTTTGCCATTTTCCGACAGTATAATGGAACTCAGAGGTGATTGGACCGGAAGCAGCGGTACATGGAGTTTTATTACTTGAAGGCGACACTCTGCGGCGGGGGAGACTGTGATCTAACTACCTGCGGTCTGGATCAGATGCTCACCTTCCGGGGAGAACAATACCAACAATTTCAGAAGAGAAGTGAATTGCGGGGGGAATGCAATATGAAGCCGATGTCCTGGGAAGAGTATTATGATGGTTTCTATGAGTAGTCACCCAGCACACAGAAAAAGTACGCCTATCGTCTGACTGGCTACGGACCGGCAGAAGAGGTGTGGGAAGTGGCGCAGGAGCTGAACTTTTATGACAGCGCCTTTGCGGTAAAGTTTCTGGAGAAAGCCTTTGATGCCGAGGTCCGCTTCACACCGGAACAGGTGCTGGAAATGGAGGGAACGGTTGATCGTTCTTTCCTGAGCCGGTTGGCCGAACAGTCGGATGGGGCTTTCAGTCCGGATGAGCTGGAAGATATCGATGGGCTGATCGACGACAATTCCTTCCGGAAGATCTCCAGCCGGGCCGGGATCGGAGCCCTGGATGGGGAGGACGAATCCTGGCCGGAACAGGAAGTATACAGCGCTCCTCCCAAGAAACCGGGACTGCTTACTAATCTGATGGCGTTGGTGACAGGAGTGTCTCTGACAAGTCACAGCGAAAAGAAGCACAGCAGGCACTGCAACGGTGATTGTACCAACTGTCCGCCCCACTATGGATACCACTATGGGCGGTGGTACTATGGAAAGGGCCATCAGTACGGCTGCGAGTTTGGCGGCAATAAAGGCAGCAAGGACTGAATTTCAGCGATTCAGAATAATAACTGCGAAGTATATAGAATCAGGATCCGGGAGCTAGGCTACTCCTGGATCCTTTTTTGTGGATATAAAACGATCTTTTTGATTCCAATACTTGTTAAAAGTGTTATAAAGTGGTAATGTGTTCATAGACAGTCGATTTTTGTCGAACAAAAACATACAGGAGATGAGGATATGGAAACGACCGGTCTTCAGACACCCAAGCAGAAGTTCAAGCCTCCCGTCTGGGTTCTGGCGATTGCTGTGGTTGTAATTGCTGGAATTGCGGCGATTTCAGTACGGATGATGCCAAAAGAGGAGCCCAAGCCGACAGTGCTTACGGTACCTACTTTACAGAAAATTATCAGTGTTAGTGAACTTTCCACCTATACGGCAGTCTACAATGGGATTGCTCAGGTTCCCAATCCGGACAAGCCTGAGAAGATAGATTACTATGTCTCCTATGAAGCAAAAGTCTATGCGGGTATCGACTTTAAGGACGTAGTGATCGAAGTTGACGAGGAGACAAAAGAGATCCGTGTCAGCGTTCCGGATGTCAGAATTAACAAGGTGGATGTGGATATTTCCTCGATGGAATTCATATTCAACAACGATAAGGCCAATACCTCAACCGTTTCCCAGCAGGCGTACAAGGCCTGTGAAGAGGACGCCAAACAGGAGAGCGAGAAACAGCAGGCCATCTATGAACTTGCCAAACAGAATGCCTGCAACGTGCTGAGAGCACTGATCCAGCCGATTGTGGAGCAGGCAGATGCCGAGTTCACACTGACGGTTGAATAGGGGAGGGGGATAAGGTATGAAAAAGTTGATGTGTATTCTCATTAGCGCAGCGCTGACGCTCTCTCTTGCCGCGTGCAGCAATACCGAGCCGGCTCCGGTCGATATGGAGCCCCAGACTTCCCAGATGAAGGCCATCTGTGAACTGGCTGTCATGGACTGTTACTATCACAACGTTGCAAAGTACAAACTGGAAGATGCAGAGGGCTTTCTCTGGTGGACAAAGGACAAGAATTTCTGGATTGAATACAGCGGTGTGGTTACGATTGGAATCGATGTATCCCGGGTGACTGTGGAGGTCGATGGTACGAAGGTCACCATTTCGATTCCCGCAGCGGAAGTTCTCAGCTGTACTGTAGATTCCAGTTCCCTTACTGAGGATTCCTTTATTGTGGCACAGGATTCGGCGGCAATCGAAGCGGAAGATGAAGTTTATGCCTTTGCTGATGCCCAGGCCAAACTGGAGGAGACTGCCTCTCAGGACACCGCATTGCTGGCCAGCGCTCAGCAGCAAGCCCAGCAGCTGCTGGAGGACTATATCACCAATATCGGGAAAGCGACAGGAAAATCCTATTCGATTGAATGGATTTATCTGGACGAAAATAATGTCCCCGTTGGATCGGAGCAGACAGCTCCCGGAACAATGGAAGAATCGTCGGCACCGGCGGAAGGCCAGTGACACATACCAAACAATCAAATCAATGATACAGAAGGATCAGACAGATTGTCTGGTCCTTCTTTTTTGCGCTTTTGAGGCGGTGATGGATCTGATTTTCCCCTTCGCAAAATTTGCAGGTTCTGTTACGGAATGCAGATTTCGCACAAAGCCCTTGACTGCACGCGGCGTGCAGTTTTACGGTGAGGAGGAAATGAAGATGCAACAGAAACTGCGTCAGGTATGCGCTGAACTGAAAATTTCCCGGCGGACCATCCAGGGCTATGAAAAGGCCGGATTGGTCGCTCCGTCCGGGAAGAACAAATACGGGCATTTGCTGTATGGGGAAACGGAACAGGAACGCATCCGGCTCATACGGTTTTATCAGCTGCTGGGATTTCAGCTCAAGGAGATCCGGGTTCTTCTGGAAGCTCCGGTGCCAGTCCGGAAAGCAGCTCTTCAGCGAAAGGAGGAAGAACTGGAATCTGAATATATCCGTCTGCAGGAACTTATCCGGCAGGTGAAGGAATTTATAGCCGCTTTGTAAGAGTCATGGCTTTGAGTGACTGCATTCCAATCGTTCAGAATAAAAGGAGGACAATTCTATGAAAACAAAATGGTTATCGCTGCTGCTTGCGGCAGCACTGGCTGTGTCGCTGTCAGCCTGCAGCCCTTCCGACTCCGGGACATCGGATCTGTCCCAGTCTGCATCCGGGGGAACATCTTCTGGTTCTGCAGCGGCTCCCCAGCAGTCCCTGGGGGAATTCCGGACAGATGCCACGCTGGAGGAGACGGTAATGCTGGATGAAGGAGGAGTAAAAATTACCGCCACCGGGCTGATCTATTCCAGTTATGCTGCCGAACTGGATCTCACCATTGAAAACAACAGCGGAAAAGATCTCAGCTTTATCAGCGGGTCAGTGGGTTACAGCTGCAATTCGGTCAATGGATTCATGGTAGATGACGGCTACCTGAACTGTGATGTGGCCAATGGGAAAAAGGCCAATGGCACCATCAAATTCAGCTATGACAGTCTGATGCTCTATGGCATTGACGAAATCGCTGATCTGGAGATCGGCTTTGACATGAGCGATGATGATTACAACCACACCTATTCCGGCCCTATTCAGCTGAAGACTTCGGCCTACGAGACCCATGATTACAGCACCGATCATTATCAGGAGACCATCACCAGCAGTGCAGCTATGGGTACCTATGGATATGAGATGCTCCACTTCAGTCAGGATTCCCTGTATGATCGGAATGGAGTAAAACTGCTGTCCAGCGGCGTGATGAAGAACAGCGACGGTTCCACTGCCCTGCTGCTGGAACTGCAGAACACAACTGACAGCATGGTCTATGTTTCCACTTCAGACATTGCCATCAACGGGTTGACGATAGAACCCTCCACCTGGTCCAATGATGCAGTCAATCCGGGGAAGTGCCGTATTGTGGATGTGCAGCTTTCCTCGGTTCTGGATCCGGAAACCTGGGACGTCTATGGCATCGGTGATGTGGGATCGGTATCGGTGACCCTTGGACAAAAAAACGGAGAAGGCAGAGAGATTGCGCCGAAAACTTCCATTGAGATCGTTGTTCCTGGTGTAAATGCCGGGTATGACGCGGCAGGAATAGAGGCCTACAACAAGGACGGCCTTCGGATCATTGCCAAGGCGGTGATGGAGGACAGTGCGGATTACAGTGATGAGATGTATATGTATCTGCTGGCGGAGAATCAGAGCGGCAAGACTCTGACCATCGGGGACCAATACGGGTCTCTCTCAGTGAATGGCTATATGACGGATTATATGGGCTTTAGTCAGGAGCTGGAAGATGGGGAATCAGCAGTTCTTTCCGTCTGGCTGTGGGGAGACTCCCTTGAAAAGAATCAGATCACCTCGCCGGAGGAGATTCAGGAAATTGAATTTACCCTTGAAGTCAAAGATGGATATACAACGGCGGACGAATCCAAACTGACGATCCAGTATGGGAAATAAGTTCTGAAGTGTTTTTAGCCCAGAAAAACAGAATCAAAGAAAAGGCCCGGGAAACAGAAAATTCCCCGGGTCTTTTAATTTGTTATTCGGGTTTAGGAGGGCATACAGAAGAACAAGGTTAATCGGTTTCCAGAGTTCCGGACGGTGAGTTGTCGATCTCCTCTGACTGTTCCGAAATTTCCATTCAGAAAATCGATACATATGTGATCTGTACGGCGGATGAGGGGATGTTGAGCGCAGGTTTGAGTCTGAAAAGATAGTGGAGCTGTTGTATTATTGATATTTTCCCTGATTCTTGGTAAAATAGTACAAAACAAGGCGATTTGTGATTGGAAGGGTCAGCAGTAAGTAACGATGTTTTGCCTTCGTGTTGTTTGGACTGTTGAAACGGATATACATATATCATTGGAGGTTGCGTATGGCTTTGATCTTATGTCCTGAGTGTAAACATCAGATATCCGACAAGGCCGAGCAGTGTCCTTATTGCGGGTTACCAGCAAAATATTTTTCGTCAGAGGTATTGGAGAAAAGTCAGGAAGTTTTTTCGAAAGAAAACTTTGACTATAAAGGCCTTGGAAATGTCCTGATTTCTTTTGATCAGGATTACATGAAGTTATTCACCTCGGATCACTATATTACACATAAAGAAACTCTACAGATAGAAAATACATATCTGCATTATTATGAAACACTAAAGAATAAACAGACTTATCAGTATATCGAAAAACATGCCTATGCGTTTCGGATTGATATTGCGGCATTGCAATCATTCTTATATCGCATGCATACATTGGAAGCAGATATTTCCTCTCACAACTCTGATTATGTGGAGCAGACATTGGTGCGGGAAAAAGAATATTTTGACAATATCCTGAACGAGATTGATCCCGGGATCCAGTTGGATGATGAGCAGCGGAGAGCTGTGATCACCGATGATGACTATTGTCTGCTTGTAGCTGGTGCTGGTGCAGGAAAGACAACAACGATGGCTGCAAAGGTCAAATATCTGGTAGAGAAAAAACATATTGCCCCAGAAGAAATCATTGTCATTTCCTATACCAACAAAGCGATCGGAGAACTTAAGGAGCGAATCAATAAAGGACTTGGCATTCCTGCAAAAATCTGCACATTTCATGCATTTGCTTTTGAGATCGTGAAGCAATTTTCCGCAGAGCCACCGGAAGTCAACTTTTCTTCATAAAATCATATCCGAAATGCTGGAGCGTGTAATATTCCATGATAAGGAACTGATGCGGAAATTGGTTCTGTTCTTGGGGTATTATTTTGACTTGTCTGAAGATGTTTTCAAATTTGAAAATCTTAATCAATACCATCTTTATAAGGCGGCGCAGGATTATGAAACATTAAAGAGCGGCTTGGGCGAATATATTCGTAAAGTGGAACGACAGCGCAACAAACAGGTGAAGACGATTACGGGTGAATATCTTCGCTCCGTACAAGAGGTACAGATTGCAAACTTTCTGTATCTTAACGGCCTGGATTACGAATATGAAAAACCATATCCATGGGGATCTCTGTCTTCGAAAAAATATACACCGGATTTTTATATCACTCAGGGGGAGCATGCCGTATGGTTGGAGCACTATGCTTTAACCGAATGGGGGTATAGCAATATCTTTACACCTCAGCAGATCGCGAAATATAAAAAAGCAATTCGCGACAAGCGGCATCTCCATGCAAAAAACAGGACAACACTGCTGGAAACATGGTCTGTCTACCGGGATCACAGATCTCTCTTGGAGCATTTAAAAGAGGCTCTGGAAAAGGAAGGATTTGTACTTAAGCCGAGAAACCCAGAGGAAGTCTATCGTAAAATTGTAGAAACCGGAAAGGATAAATATATATATAAATTGATCCTTTTCATGGCAAAGTTCATTGAACAATATAAAACCACAGGATATGATTCAGGCGGGTTCAAAATATTAAGAGAAAAGACAGACAATCCCAGAACGCTTCTGTTTTTGGAAATTGCAGAGCAGGTATATCATTATTACCAGGCTACACTGAAGCAAAGAAATCAGATTGATTTTGCAGATATGATCAACGATGCCCATTATTATCTGCAGGAAATCGAGCGTCAGAATATCTCCTTGCCGTACCGGTATATCATCATTGATGAATTTCAGGATATAGCGCGGCAGCGATTCAACCTTACTAAGCGCCTTTCCGAAATCACACAGGCAAAAGTGGTGGCGGTAGGTGATGACTGGCAATCCATCTATGCTTTTTCAGGGTCGGACATTACGCTGTTCACACGTTTTCTGGACCTGATGGGAGCAGGAACAGAATTAAAGATCACTCATACTTATCGGAATTCTCAGGAACTGATCGATATAGCGGGGCGATTTGTTCAGAAAAACTCCACTCAAATCCGGAAAAAGCTCATTTCTCCCAAGCACCTGGATGATCCGGTGAAAATTGTCGCTTTCAATGATACAGTGAAACCTATGAATGCTCTTGCAGAGACAATTGAGGATATTCTTGGTCAGATAATCGATGAGTTTGGAGAAACCGGATCGATTCTGCTGATCGGAAGGTACAATTACGATATGTATAAACTCTTTCATACCGGAAGATTCGCAGAGATGCCCGGTGGCCGGGTAAAGAGCGAAAAATATCCCAATGCCAATATCACATTCATGACCGCCCACGGTTCAAAGGGCTTAGGATATGACAATGTAATTCTCATCAATATGTTTGAAGGGAAATTTGGCTTTCCGTGCCAGATTGAGGATGACCCTATCATGAAGTTGGTAACATATGAAGATACCAGTATGCCTTTTGCAGAAGAACGAAGACTTTTCTATGTAGCAATGACACGAACGAAGAATCGGGTGTATATTGCTGCCCCCAAAAACAAGCCCTCTCGTTTTCTGGTGGAACTGATAAAGGACTTTAATATTGCGCATGATGAAGAAATCAATATGCAGGTAGTGGATTTATTTAATCTGCGCTGTCCGGTTTGTGGCTTTCCGTTAAAATACGAATTCAATAAAAACTATGGGTTGAATCTTTGGATATGCACAAACGATGCTGAAGTCTGCGATTTTATGACCAATGACCGTGTGCATAAACACGATATTCGGAAATGCCCAAAGTGTAAAGACGGGTACCTGATCGTAAAGGTCAATCCTAAAAATGGAAGCGTATTCTATGGGTGTACAAATTATTACAGGGATACAGATAAATGTGGGTACATGCAGCCTCTGCCCAAAGATCCTGTGTAAGCAGAAAAGATCCAGAGGCGGCTAAAAGACGGTAGCAAAGTGTTTGCAATGAAAGGAAAAGGCCCGGGGAACCTATGTTGTTCTCCGGGCTTTTTCGTGTCATTTGAGAGTTATTCTTTTGAACAGGCTATGTCCGATGTAATGGGGTTCATTTCTCCAATCCATTCTCTTAAGAAATCTGCCGCCAGTTTGCGATCAAGCTGATCGTGGATTTTTTGGTTGTAATAATTGCGCAGACACTGATAGCAAGATTTATCACAGGAACAGTGATCGACAATTTCCAGGGATTTTTTCAGTACCTGCTGAAAAGCCTGGCCATCTTTTGTAACAAGCCGACGGACATGTCCTGCACCACCGGCTACAGCATCATAGAGTATGATTGAAAAGAGGAACTTATTTGCCGAGACTGTTTGGAAAAGACACCCTTTGATATCAGTGCGCTCGATTCCCATTTCACTGGCAAGGCCTTCCAAAAGTGCGTATAGAACAGATTGCATGATTATTTTGCTTGCAGCAGATGGTGATTCAAAGGTGATCCGCACTACATCTGTTTTAAAATCGTGGGAAAGATTGTATCGAGTTGCAGACGATTTACCACTGCAGGGGAACCCGCGACTGTTATTGTGTGCCTTGATTTGACCTTTGGATTGCGGCTGGGCATATCCGCATACTGGACAGACGAAATAAGAGGTGTTCCCCACAACAACCAGGGAGTCATTGGAAGTGGATTCCAATGAGACAAATTTTCCTCTGACTTGGAAAGTCTGCTTGAGGATGGTGTTTTTATGAGGATCGCCGATATAGTAATCATCTGATTTGTGGTCGTGTTCCGGCCGATGCATGGGCACGCTTTTGGGTTTGGGTTCGGCGGCAAAACCAAGACGTGGCTCAATGGTTCTATGCCACTGTGCCAAGGGGATCGTAGTGTGGCATACAACACATTCATGACCGTTTTCCATATGAGGATCCTTGGTAAAATTAGCCTGACCACAAACAGGGCATTTGGGACAATAGTATCCAATTTCCCAGGATAATGCAGACGCTTTCCCCGGGGTTTTCCGTATGTAACGACTTGTATACATCTTACCATCTGCAATTACCTGAGAATCAGGAGCATATTCAGCAATGGCAAGCTGAAGATCCCGGGCAAGCTGCAGGCTTTTATCTGTACCAAGCGTGCTCATATCGGTATAAAGTTCTACAGTGTCAACCGGGAACCCATATTTCGGAAGGACATTATTCCGTACCAAAAAGTCAATCAGGCTCTTCTTGCCTGTATTATCCTCTCTGCTGCATCGGAAATTTTTCAGATTCCGTGCGCAGATCCCGGCTTTTTCGTCCTCCATATTCTTGCGGTATATCTCAAGATCATGCTGCATTTCAGCGATGGTATTCTGATAATCCTGGATGGCGATCTCCAGAATTCCGTCTTTACCACACAGGCGATCCACCCAGCTGAAATCGTTAATTCCCAAAGAGGTGTGCATTTTTTCTGGAATGGATCGGATAAGCAGTTGGCGGAGTGCCTCAGGCTTCTGACTCAAATAATCTTTCAGACGTTGATATCCGCCTTCATTGAGCAGGACAGTTCGGTTATCACCATCATATACATCTGGATTTTGAGCGAGGAAACTGCTGATGGCAACAGCAAACACATGGCGCAGAAGAATTTTTTCGTTCTCCAATTCGAAAACAGGAACGCGGATCTTACCACTGATCATGGAGCATGGATCTTTATAGTAGGTGAAGTCATGAGAGGAGAGATGTGCATAGGTCAGAACAAATGCGGAGGAGTGGTTGCTTCGTCCAGCACGGCCCGCACGCTGAACATAGTTTGCGGGACTTGGAGGAACATCGCGCAGGTAAACTGTCTCCAAGTCACCCAGATCCACGCCCATTTCAAAAGTGGTGGAACAGCTGAGCGCGTTGATCTTTTTGTCTATGAAAGCCTGCTGGTAATTTTTCTGCTGGTCTTTAGACAGCTGAGCAGTGTGTTCCTTAATGCGCAAGGGTTCCATATGATTGCTTTGATAGAGTTTTGCATAGTGGTTGTTTTCCCAGATTTCCGATGTGTAGTTAAAGATCTCCAGTTCTCCGTTACACTTGAGGTTGGGACAGCGTCCATACAAAGAATGAGGAGTGACCTTTCCACATTTTTTACAGCGGTAAAAGGGAGCGCCGGAGGTTCCGCTGATCAGGACAGTGAAATCAGTGGCATCCAATGTGAAATGGTCATTATCTTTTGGTCGAAGCACGTCATTCCAATAGATCGACAGAATATTATTGGCTTCCTCCTCAGAAATATTCAATGCATTGACAAGCCGTGTCATACGGTTGTTTCTGTAGAAAGAGTTATTATGACTTGTTGCCTCCCAGCCTGTAACATTACTGGATTTACGGTTTTTCTCTGTCTTTCGTTTACACAGTTCTTTCTGTGTCTGTGTAAAGAAGATATATTCACGGTCGGTGGCATCAAGTATGTAGTCGCTGGTCTTGATAGCGCCAGAGAATACAGCATCCTGGATTATCAGTTCCAAAAGGGAACGAGCGTCTTCGCGAGTCAAATGATATGTCTCCTGGAAGTAGTCAAAGATGCCATCATTTTTATCATATATAAAACCAATGACACCCAGAGAAGAAAGACTGGTTTTCCGACGGGCATTGTACATCTCATCCAGTATGGCAATCCAGGCATTCCGTTCCGAGTTGTCGGAGAGGGTATGATTTTCCTTATTACTGTTGTCCAGGAAGAGATCGGCAAAGGATTTCTGCTCTTCAAAGTACTTCTTCAGTTGGCGTACAAATTCCTGAACCGGAACAGAGTCTCGATCTTGCTTGCGATATTCTTCAGCAATGTGCCATACACCCCGACGGCGTAGGAAAGCCTGATAGGTACGTTCCATATAAGAAGCAAAGAAAGCGGCTTCGCTTCGACTGTCCGAAAAGCAGAGGAACTGTTTTGTCAGCTTTTTGATGGAGGTCTGTGGTGTTGGCTTTCGAGCAAAGAGTCCCTGACTGGGAGCCTGAACGACGGGGGTATGGGAAATTTCAACAGACGGGAGCTGTTCATACAGGGCAGTTCCCAGAACGCCAGTGGCTGCATCGCTTCCAAGATAAAACCGACGGAATTTGCCTGTGTGACACTCCGGACAGGAAATCTGACGGCCTCGTTCGCCTGTAGAGTGGGGGTCATTTGGAATCAAGCGCACACGGATCCGGCAGGAGGGATCATGATTGCAGAATTTGGGGTTTGTTAACCCACTGTCCATTTTGAGATCTGCCTCACTAATAATAGCGCCACAGCGAGTACACAGAATATAAGTATCCGCTTCTTCTTCATCGGGCAGGTCTGCTGAGCCGTCAGTTTCCTCCTGAATGACATAATAATTGGTTGGATTATCGCCATAACCGGAAGTCTGTACCAGATGATCATGGATGATATCGCCAACGAGTGCCAATGAGCCGCAGGAATCGCATACAGCCGCTTCAAAAACAGGAATAGGCTCATCGCCTTCAGGGCTGGTGATTTCAGTTCGGCGCTGAAGGAAGAGCTGCTTCTTTCCATACAGAGATATAAATGCACCTTCCAATGCACGCACAAAGAAGTGGTATCGCGGCTTGATCAAACAGGAGCCATCCAATTCTGCTTTCGCACAAACATTGATAAAAGCTATGATTTGTTTGTCGTTCAGCGGTGCGAAAACTGCGCGCAGCTGGGGTATGGTAATGGGGGAGGTTGCCGCTTTTCGCAATGCTTCGAACAGTCTGCAATGAAGGAATAAGGTATACAGCTTTTCGGGATTCCCTTTCTCGGGTGCGAAGTCAGCATGGTATTCAGAGAGAATTGCAGGCAGGTCTGCACCATTTTCATCGAGTTTTTCGAACATTTCCGCTGGGAAATCCAGTTCGTCAATCATGGGTGGCTGTTTGATCGAAGAGCGTATGATGCCGGATTCTTTGAATGGTGTGCCGCAGAGCTTCTCGGCAAATTGTATGATTTCTCCGTTGGCTTCCGGACCGCCCAATGTAGCACTGGTCAAGATGTACTGAACCTTCTTCGGATTGCCGATACGGGCTTTCAGGCGACGCATCAACATAGAAGTTTCCATGCCTGTGGCACCACGATAGATGTGGGCTTCATCCAGTACGATAAAGTGAAGATTTGCACTGGAAAAAACGGCATCATCTTTTGGACGGAGCATCATATATTCCAGCATGGAGTAGTTTGTAATCAGGATATGTGGGGGAACCTGCTGCATCTCTTCCCGGGAGATACATTCATTTTCGATAGGATTTACGGGGTTGCCAGCCTCATCATGGTGTGTGGAACGATAGTCGGCCAGGGCATCCTGGCGGCTATGTTTAGTATTTCCGTTGTAGATTCCGAATCGGATTGCGGGATAATCCTTTAAAAGACTACGCAGTCGGCTGACCTGGTCATTGGCCAATGCATTCATAGGATAAATCAGGATTGCCCGCACACCTGCCCCAAGTGTTCCGGCTTCCTGCTCACGGAGAAGATGATTGAGAACCGGGATCAGAAAGGTTTCTGTTTTACCGGATCCCGTACCCGTGGTCACAACCAGGCTTTCCCCATCCAGGGCTTTGAGAAGGGCAGTCTCCTGATGCAAGTAAAGAGGGCGGTCCAGTTTGAGCTTTTTTCTGGATTCATCTACCGACTCCAGCGTTTCAAATTGACGGCTGATTTTTCCGGCATGGATCAGATCTCGCAACGTCCGTCCTGTTTCATAGGATCCGCCAATGTCCAGAAATGGGCCTTTGGTAATTTCATCTTCCTGTTCCAATGCCTGTTTCAGAAGTTCCGAAAATTCTGTATCAGCTATTTCCAAACTGGTGGTGATGTAGTTGATAAAAACGTCTTTGATTTCTTGTGATGCTTGAATGGGATCAAACATGATGATATACCTCCTTTGTTTCATATTCGAAATAATCTGGAAGCAAAAGGCGAGTGAGCTGCTCCGACCGTGTCATAGTGGGAATACGGTTGACAATGGTACGGTACCGAGCATCGATACAAACTGCATCTTCTGTAACACAACGCAAAATCAGAAGATGTTCGTTTATGATCCAGACATGAACGGGATTGATCAGTTCGAATTCATCCTGGGGAACAGAGTTGAATGTATGCCGCCGGCCATATCCATCCTGGAAATACAGCACCGCAGTATAATGTGGTGCAGGGCTGTTCTCTCCGGATGCGATGCTGTAGCCGCAGTATTGCATGTTTGCCACTATTCCGAATCCGGGCCGCATGGAGATGGATTTGACTTGATCGTCCGAGCTGTCCCAGCAAAGAGCGTTTCCAAGAATCAGTTCTTTTCCGCTGAAAATAAACGATTCCGGGGTTCCTACAACAAGGACTCCATCTAATATTTTTTGAGAGGTGGAGTTTTGGAACAGAGATTTTTTTGTAAGGAAAATCTGGTAAGGATACAAACCATTTAAAAGCACCGTATCAGTGGTGAGAACATGATCCTGTGTATCGGTTTTCAGGGAAAAGCTGCTGAGCAAGGAAGAACTGAATCTTATTTCAAACTGACTCTGCGGATCGCCGATAAAATTATCTGTTGCTTTCCAGCACAGGCTTCTATTTGAAAACTTTAGAGGAGCTTCATGGAACTGAGGAGTGAAGACAATCTGTGTGATCAAAAATTTTTCAATTTGTTTCTCCGGACCATACAGAGTTAAAGTTACTGCGGATTTTTCTGTCTGAGAAGAGCAAGCCTGCAGATCATTGCCCAGTTCGAAGACCAGCTCGTTGAAGGGGGAGCGAGAAACCGGAAGATCTCCCAGGTCGAGTCTTGCACCCCAACCTTTTGGGAGCTGTATTTTTACTGCTTCGGTTTGTGCTACTTTTTGATGCCAAATCACCTCGGGCAGCTGAAAAATGCTCTGTTCAAGGAAAGAGCCTTGAATAACGGGAACTTCCAACCCGATCAAAAATTGCAGATCAGGAATTTGGATCTGAAGTTGGTCGGTCCCGAATTCAAGCATAGAAGCGAGCGGCTCCTCTTTTCCTCGAATCGAAAGAACTGCTGAGACAGGGTCTATGGTAGGACGATAGATGGATTTTGCAAAGCGAAGGCTGCAATTTCGGAGAACGGTGTATGTGAATTCATATTGGATATATCCGGATTGCAGGTCTACAATACGAATGCAATGGATCACTCCATCGTCATCTGAAGAGTTAAGATGGATTTCATCTGTACCCGATAGGAATTGGCTTACCGGACATCGGATACCGTCGATTGAAATCTGGTATCGAAGTTTTGATTCATTTTCGGGGAAATATAGAGTGATGGAGAATGGAGCAGGGAATATCGGAACATTTTTTTCCTGACTGATAGCTTGTATTTTTTCATAAGGTTGAAGTGAGGTGTGGAGACGAAAATTGGAACGCGCTACACGATCAGAAAATATTTCTACACTGTCCAGTGTAAGAGTTGAAATGGTATCCAAATTGATCGAGTAAAGCTGACCAGGATGGGGGAAAAGATATACATCTCCTGTGCGGTCGTATGTTATACTGCGCTTGGTTGATGCAAACAGATAGGCTATTCCTTCTGACGGAAGCCGGCTTTTACCGGTGCTGTCCAGCAGGACATAGGTCCTGTTCAAGCGATTATCAGAAGAATATAGCAGATTCCCGCAAAAATGGATTTCAACCAAGATGCTCGGGTCTAAAGAAAAATCATATCTGGTATCACAGAGAGGGATAAATAAAGAACGTGTCGTCAAGCAAATGTTTCCGGTAACAGAGAGTGTGGTCTGATAGATCAGATGCTCGTCTTGAAAAATTTTGAGACTTGGATGCCGATCGCCCTCCATCGAATCGAGGAATTCTGGCAGCCGGATTCGTGGAATGGAAAGGCCAATTTGTTCATTGTTCAGAGCGTACTGAATGTTGATACGTTCGGGCAAAGTTGCGATGAATTCTGTCTTATGATCTCTGCGTTCCGTCTGAATACGGCTCTTTTCTACAGAGCTTTTTTCCTGGTACCACTGGTTCAGGAGAAAATCCCAGTAATTCCGAGTGGGATCCATATACTGCTCTCCTTCCCCCCGAAGGAGAGCGTCTATTTTCTGTACCATTTGCTCACAAAGTGCCGCTGAGTAGCCAGGGCGCTCTAAGAACAAGGCTTTCAGGCCGGAAAAAATAGCATCGGATCGGAGCTGAAAATCGTCCGTAGGAGCAGCATGGGAATTCCAGCGCTTTTGTAGGTTCTTTACAAATTGTTTGTAGCTGGGATCCACAGGGATATATTGATAGTCAAGGTTTTTGGCATAGAAATCAAGGAGAATTTCAAACAGTGAATAGATGCTCTGCTTTGGCGCAAGCGCATGCAAAAGCATGGAGGTGTAATATTTTTGCGTATTTTGAGAGGAAAGAAAACGTGGATGCTTTGGATTTCGGAAAGATTTCTGTATTAACTCTCGGAACTTTTGACAGAGAGAGAAATAGATAGACCCCGAATTGCAAGAGTTGAAGCCATATTGTCTGAAAATGTATTCCCAGAAGGAACTGTCTGTTTCTTCAGTTACGCTGTCTGAAGCCCAATTTTTCAAGCGTTGGATTGTCCCCAGAATTAAAAGATCACATTCATCAGAGGAGATAACAGCATCCTTTATAAATAATTTTCGGAATACATTACCGGCAGCTTGGTAGAGTAATTTTTCTTCATCGTCAGAAAGAATGTACTCGCCAAGAAGAGGAGAAGTCTGAAAAATGTTATCAACAAGCGCAAAGATATCCGAGTTGGAACTGGAGGATTTTTCATTTGGGCTATAAACCTGCATATCCGTTTCAAGATATCCGGTATTTTTTTCTCCCCAAACGAATCCTTTCCAACGGAGCCAATCTGGATAAGTCATCCCACAATGTCTGGCGTATTTGCGAATACTCATGGACAAGGTTGGATCAATCCTTGCGAATTCATCAGCATGGATGAATCCGTTGGGGAAAAGTTTTTTTAATAAGTTTATTACTGTATTTTCGCAATAGGCCGTAGGAATCCCTCTTTTCTTTGCACTTCATAATTTTTGGTGCAATTCCTAATTTATACAATAACATTTTGTATTTTTTTAGTCAATCCAAAGATAACCGTAATGACTAAAAGAAAAGATAATTTGTCAATACGATGCATATTTTCATATCAAAGTTGCACTTCCAATTTTACAGATTGACAAATAAAATCGAGAAATCGCAAAGAAAAGCATAAAATGTTCACCTTGTATAATACAAATTGTATAATACCAATGAGAATAGAGGGTACATAGCTTAGATTTTGTGCTTGCGCCCAAAATAAATGTTTTTTGGGAAAAATGACAGCACAAAAACCTGGTTTCGGAATCTTTTCCTTTTGAGAGACGCAGTTCCAGCTTGCGGCTTTGAAACAGGCACTGTAAGATTTCCTCTTTCTTGCCTTTGCCATTTTCCGACAGTATAATGGAACTCAGAGGTGATAGGCATGAACAATGGCAGAGATTTTGTAGAAGTCCGGTCCAATGGCAGTGTGTTTCCCAAGCGGGGAACCAATCCCCGGACGCTGTATGCGCACCAGACCGAGGCCATGCGGTGTATGGATCGGATCAATCAGGAGTCCTCGTACAGTACGCTGATCGTGCTGCCCACCGGCGGCGGAAAAACCTATACCGCTGCCCTGTGGCTGCTGAAAAACGCCATCGACCGGAAAAAGAAGATTCTCTGGATCGCTCACCGTCAGATGCTGCTGGATCAGGCAGCGGAGTCGTTCCAGACCTATGCCTATGCGGAGGTGATTCCGCATATCTCTTCCTTCTGCTTCCGGATCGTGTCCGGTTCGTCCAGCCATGACCGGACCAGTGACATCCGCCCCCAGGACAGTCTTCTGATTGCCAGCAAGGACAGCATCGGACGCCACCTGGAACGCCTGGACGGCTGGCTTCAGGGAGAACAGGAACTCTATCTCGTCATGGACGAGGCCCATCATTCCACCGCCAAGACCTACCGGCGGATCATCGACTATGTAAAGGCGAAGGTTCCCCATGTGAAGCTGATCGGCCTGACCGCCACGCCCTTCCGCACCGCTGAGAGCGAGCAGGGACTGCTGGCGCGGATCTACCAGGACGGAATCCGGGACGGCCGGGTGATTCACGGCGATGTGGGCATCACCTATCAGATCAGCCTGAAGGAGCTGATCAGCCGGCGGATTCTGGCCAAGCCGATTTTTGAAAGCTACTATACTGATGAACAGTACGGCGGCAGTCTGGGAGCCGATGCGCTGGAGAGCATTCAGCGCCTGGACGTTCTGCCCGAGGATATTGTGGAGCAGATGGTACAGAGCGCTCCTCGAAACAAGCTGATTGTTGAGACTTATAAAGCAAATCCGGAGAAATACGGCCAGACCCTTGTGTTTGCGGTCAGTGTTCCCCATGCGGTTCAGTTATCCAGCCTGTTCCGGAAGGCAGGGATTGCGGCGGACTATGTCGTATCCGAACTCCGGGACCCGGTCACCGGTGTGACGGTCAGCCGGGAGGATAATGAGCGAAAGCTGGAGGAGTACCGGCAGGGAAATCTGCAGGTTCTGGTCAATGTGAACATTCTCACCGAGGGTGTTGACCTGCCCAAAACCAGGACCGTCTTTCTGGCCCGGCCCACCGTATCCACCATTCTGATGACCCAGATGGTGGGACGGGCATTGCGCGGCCCGGCAGCCGGCGGCGATGCCAGCGCCTATATTGTGTCCTTTATCGACGAGTGGAACGAACATATCGCTTGGGTCAATCCCGAGAGCCTCTTTGTGGGAGACAACGACTTTGAGGACAGCCGGACGGAGCGTGTACAGCACATTCTGCGTCTGGTCTCCATTTCCAAGATTGAGGAGTTCGCATCCATTCTGGACGAGTCGGTGGACACCACTCTGCTGGAACGGGTTCCGTTTGAGGAGCGGATTCCGGTGGGTATGTACGCCTTCTCCTATCTGGAGGAGAACGGCATGGATCACACCGATCAGGTGATGGTCTACAACAGTACCCAGGAGGCCTACCGGCAGTTGATGGAGTCTCTTCCGGCTCTGTTTGAGAGCTTTGGAACGGAAGAGGAATATCTGAGCGAGGGGCAGCTTCGGGAGATGGAGCGCCAGTGTCGGGACACCTTCTTCTGTGGGGAGATGATTCCGCCCTATGAGCCCCAGGACGTGCGGAACATTCTGAAATACTATGCGCAGTACGAGGCGGCTCCGGCTTTCTATACCTTTGAGGAGATTGACCGGAGCAGACTGGATGTGGCTGCCATTGCCCGGAAGATCTGGGATGAGCGGATGACAGCCCAGGAGGAGACAGCCTATCTCAATGCGCTGTGGGACTCGGGAGATGGCAATATGCTCAAGCTGTTCTTCGGGCGGAAGCTGTACTTTCTCAAGCAGCTTCAGATTGAGCGCATGAAGCTCATGTATCCGGATATCTATGAGGAACAGGGGAGCAATGTGGAGTTCGGCAGACGGAAGCTGGAGGATCTGCCGCTCTATGAGATTGAAAAGATCAATCCGGAGCTGGAAAAGAAACTGCGGGACGAGGCCTTTGAGAAATCGAAAAATGAAAAGGGTGAGTACCAGTGCGCCTGCTGCGGCAGGACAGGCACCAGCCGGGTTGCCTTCCAGGTGGACCATATTGTCCCGATGAACGCTGGAGGAAAGACTGTCCCGGAGAATCTGCAGATTCTGTGCCGGCAGTGCAACGGAGAGAAAAGTGACCGGGTATGAATGAACTTTTGTATACCGCACAGGATCTGGCGATCATTCTCATCGGAATGGACCTGGACTGCCGGATTGAAAGCGTTGTAATGGACCGGATCTGGAACCGGGAAAAGGAATTTCTGGCTGAACCCTATCGCCAGGACCGGCGGAAGTTTACACTGGAAGTTCTCTACTGGCGGCACTATTTTTCTGAAAAAACCACTCTGGACCGGGAGCTTCCGGTCGTCCAGAAAGATCTGGAATCCGGGGGCCATACGATAGATCTGGAGGAGTACCGCAGCGATTACTCTGACCTCAATCTGTTCTTCAAAAGTGTCCGAATCCGCTGCCTGTATGGGATGGGGAAGGAGTATGTGCGCATCAAGCTGCGGACTCTTCTGGCTGTGTATGGATACCGCCGGCGTTCCCGTCTGCTGATCCACCATATGCAGCGGTGTATGGAGTTTTATCACCTGAAGGCGACACTCCGGGGCGGGACAGACTGCGACCTGTCCACCTGCAGCCTGGATCAGATGCTCACCTTCCGGGTGGAGCAGTCTCTGGAAGGCCACTGAGTTCCCGGTGGGATGACAGGAAACAGCATATAAGAGGATCCGCGCTGCTAATTGAAAATGAATAAAAAAAGAACAGGAAGTGATGATATGGCAATCTCTCAAATAATCTGGTCTCTGGATGACAAAGAGGAGCTTCAACCCGCAGAACTGATCAGCGAAAGTGAACTGGAAGATCTGCTGGCGGAGCATATCGAAATTCTCAATGAAGACTGGCTCCTGATCGGGCGCCAGGTGCGCACATCTGCTGGAAAGTATATTGATTTGCTCTGCATGGATCACGATGGCGATCTCATTGTTGTGGAGCTTAAAAAAGATTTGACTCCGCGGGAGGTCACCGCCCAGGCGATTGATTATGCCTCCTGCATGGCAGAGCTGACACTGGAAGAACTGGGCGAACAGTATCTGCAATTCTCCGGCGGGCAGGTCACTTTGAATGAAGCCTATGAAGAAAAGTATGGCGCTGCGCTGGATGAGGACAGCGTCAATAAAAATGTAAAAATGGTGATTGTGGCTTCAAAGATGGATGATAGCACTGAGCGAATTATTCGGTATCTGCGGGAAAAATATGAAGTGGATATCAATATTCTGTTTTTCCGTGTGGTGCGCTGTGGGGCAAAGCGTCTGATCAGCCGGGCCTGGTTTGAGGAGGATGTGGAGGAACAGCTCCCGGATGCCAGAGCCATTCCACAGTGGAATCGGGAGTATTATGTCTCGTTCGGGAGCGGGGACAGCAAGCGGTGCTGGGGGGATGCACAGAAGTATGGGTTTATCTCTGCAGGAGGTGGGACCTGGTATTCCAAGACGCTGAAGCGGCTTCGTCCCGGCAATCGCATTTGGGTCAATATTCCCCATACCGGCTATGTGGGAGTGGGGATTGTCCGCCAGGAAGTACAGCAGGCCAAAGATGTACGGTTTCTGTTGGAAGGTCGGGAGTGGGATTTCTCTTCGCTGGAGACACAGGGAGAATATCTGAAGGAAAGTGATAATCCGCAGAAGGCTGAGTATGTTGTGCTGGTGGACTGGATCAAAACTGTTCCGGAGTCCCGGGCTGTGAAGGAAATTGGATTCTTTGGGAATCAGAATTCGGTCTGTTGTCCCAGAGACCCGAAGTGGGAGTATACCGTTGAACGCTTGAAAAAAGTGTGGGGGATTCAGGATTGACCAAAAGCAGGTGCGGAGGAAAATAGTCGCCTTCGGGGCAGACATACCTGCAGCAAGCTGTTCAGCGCGCAGTCGCTCGCTGGCTGAAAAGTCATGCATAGCATGAAAACTGCCTAAACGGACGGTTTTTTCCCGGGAATTTAGCCGAAGTGAAATGATTAAACTGTCTGACTCACGCTTTTCAAAAGATACTCCGCTTTGTTCAGTTGGGGACAGCGAATCAGTTTCAGAGGATAGGACCCCCAGAACCTGCGCCGCATAAACAAAGAATAAGGACTCCTCCGGTCCGGTCGTTTGCCCACTTGAAAATTCATCATATTTTACAAAAACAGATGATGAGTTTTTCTGAAAAGACTATTGAAATCCCCTTCTCTTCCTGATACAACAGAAATCAGAAGAACATTTGTTCTTTCGGACTCCTGAAAAATCAGAAGCATAAAATTAAATAGCGATCCACTCAAATCGAGCAAGCGGAGACAGCCTAAGTGGCTGTATACTACCAAGCGCCGTGTGAGGTTGGACGCCGGAAAGAATTTCTGGCGTCTGATTTCCGCGGCGCTTTTTTGCTGCGTAAATTTCCCCACACGGCGATGAGAGTCCCTTTCCGGCTTGCCCGGGAAAGGAGCACTATGGATCTGCAAAGCTGGCAGGCCGCCGTGGCAGCTTATCCCTGACATTTGATGTGTCCGGTCTCAGGGATTTTTCTGAGATCACGCCGGAACCTTGAAAACAGAATTACCAGTTGCTGAAACACATTCCCGGATGGGGCTCCCGGCCTGGGGGCAAGCGACAGCGGACGATGCGCGAAGACAACCTGTGGTAAAAGCAAACAGGCATGAGCGATTCCATCGGTCCGGAAAGCGGTCTGCGGCAGACCGTTTTGCGAAGATTCCATCTGGGGACAATGATACTTCTGCCCAGCCACAGACTCAAGCAATGGGGGCAGCTCGGAGAGAACCTCGGAGGGGTGAAATTCCCATGGAGCGGTACAGCCAGCCGCCGTTTCAGACAACTGCTCACAGCCCGGAAAAGCAGCAGCGAATCCGGGCTGATACATAGCAGTCCGGACGGTTTTCTTTGCCCAGATTGCAGACAACAGCTCCGAATTGAGATATGGAAAAATATATTCGGAAAACAGTAGCTATTTATCTCTTTCTGTGGTATTGTTGCGTTTGCAAAAAGGAGGCGATTCCCATGTACAGTCAAAATAATCTTACCGTGGGTCAGTGGTGTGACCGGTGGTTTCGTGAGAATCGGAGCAGATGGAGCGGCAACACCGTGGGCGGATACCGCAATCTGATTGACCGTCATATCTCCCCCGGAATCGGGAATATCCCGCTGACAGAGCTGACCCAGGACACCGTGACCGGCTTTTATGACAGCCTGCGAATCCGGGGACTCGGCGTCAGAAGTGTCTGGTGTGTCCATCTGCTTCTGCGGCGGTGTATGGATGAGGCAGCCCGGGACCAGCTCATTTCCTGCAATCCGGTCCGGTTCTGTCCGGAGCCGCCGGCAGAAGCACATAAAACGGTTTCCCTGCGCCTTGGACAGCTCCAGCGGTATCTGAACGCAGCGGAACAGTTTGGCACACTTCCTCTCATCTACACAGGACTGTCCAGCGGTCTGCGGCAATGTGAACTGCTCACCTTGTCGTGGGCCGATTTTTATATCCGGTACCGGTATATCCTCAAGGGGCAGCGACTGCTGACCCTCAATGACAAAGCAGAGCATCTTCTGGAACAAATCCCGGAAACAGGCCGTTATGTGTTTCTCAATCCAAAGACCGGGGCGCCGTATCTGCTCCATGAGTTCTACTACCTGCACAAGCGGATTCTGAAACAGGCGGGGCTGCCGTGGGTTGCTTTCCGGGATTTGCAGCGCCAGTGCAGGAAGGTGGGACTATGACACTGAGAGAGTATATCCTCCGCTGGCAGGAGGTCTGTGACAAAAACCAGAGCCGTCCGACTACCTATGCAGCTCATGGCTATCTCTTCAAAAATCACATTCTCCTTGGGCTGGGGGATATTCCTCTTTCTGAATTGACGGTGGAGAGGATCGGAGAGTTTCTGGAGGAGCGAAAATGCTTCGGCGGTCATCGCCAGGAAAGTCCCGAATACCCGGGGTTGGGCGAACACACCATGCGGCACATCCACCGTTTGCTTCAGCAGTGTCTGGACCAGGCGATGTGTGACGGCCTGATCACAGACAATCCCGCCCGAGCATTCCGCTATCCAAAGCCCAGGAAGGTCAGCGCCAATGTGCTGACGCCCGTAGAGGTGGAGGACTATCTGGACGCAGCCAAACGGCTGGGCTATCTTCCCATGTTTCTGCTGGCTCTGACAGCAGGGCTTCGGCAGAGAGAGCTGATTGCCCTCAAATGGAGCGACCTTGATGTAAAGAAACGAACGCTGACCATTTCAGAGGGTCGCTCAGTGGAACAGCGGAAGCTGGTGGAGTACAAAGGCAGAACCAGAACTATCGGTCTATCGCTGGAACTGGTGGAGCTCCTGGCTGAAGAACATGCCCAGCACCCGGGCAGTCCGCTGATGTTCATGCATCCGGCAACCCAGAAGCCCTACCTGCCCCAGACGGTTCGCCGGCTGCACAGTGAGATTCTCAAAGAGGCCGGGCTGGATCATATCCGGTTTCAGGATCTCCGGCACACCTGTGCAGTGCTCTCGCTGCAAAACGGAATGGGTATAAAAGAAGTGGCGCAGATGCTGGGCCATTTCAGAGCGACAATGACCCGGCAGAACTATGAAGCCTATCTGACCCAAGAAGTCGTTCAAAAGATGGAGCAGTCCGATCAAGCAACGGAGAACGAGCTGCGTCAGGCGGCGGATCTCCTGGAGAATCTACTGGAGTTCTGATAGCTGCTTTTCCAATATATTTGTGTCACAAGAGGAGGTGATGACCATGGAAAGCAAGCTGCTTCGGGCGCTGTATGACTGTTTTTATACTCGTCCGAGGTTTGATGAGCAGGAGAACGAAGTGGAGGAGTGTCACAAAGCGCTGATTGAGGTGCTGGCAAAACCGGAGCGCAAACTGGTGCTGCAGATCATTGATGCCCAGGATTATATCAAAACGGAGACTTCGCTGGATAGTTTTATAGCTGGATTTGAGCTGGCGTGGAGGCTTTCCAATGAGCTGCATTATGATGATAAAGAAAGGTCGGTCTTGGGCGCAACCAGGAAGGCGGCAGTTGACTTTGCAATGGAAGCGAAGGGGTTCCACCGGGGGTAGGCAGATGCTGTTATATAAAGGAAGCCGGCTTGCAAATCTTTCTTAGCAGGCCTTAATACATCAAAGCAAGTCAAAAGCAAAAGCGTATTTTGTAGAAGTTTACTAACAAGACCTTGTTGAGCTGTTGAATTTCCGTTATAATAAATACAATATGTCTTTATAGCGGAGTGTGAAACAGATGTTATTTCCCGGCCTTTACGAACAAGTTATCAACACTGCCCTGAACCGCGAGCTTTCGGAGATCCCTGATGCCCGCAAATCAGTTGCGCCCATTGACAAGGCGGAGGCCTCCAAAGTGTTGGCGCAATATCTGGCAGATGTGGTACAGAAGGGTCTGGAGAATGTTCTGGATAACGGAGGCAATATCACGGACCAGGTGGATCTTGCCAACCGGATTGTCAGCCTCATCGAACAGGAAACTAAAGAAGCTGCCTTTGCTTCGCTGGGTGTTGACCAGCGGGCAGAGCAGCTTCTTGCGCTTTTACAGGAGCAGGACCCACGCCTGGCAGTGGGCAGAACTGCTGCTGACCTGAGCCGGCCGGAGACCTCCATCGCCCAGAGCAGTCTGTTTACAGGGGCTATTCATGAGCCGCAGATGTACACGGAACTGAAAAAGGAGATCGTCTCTGCGGACCGCATTGATATGCTGGTGTCCTTCATCAAATGGAGTGGGTTGCGGCTGCTGATGGACGAGCTGCGGGAGTTTACCCAGAATGGAGGAGAACTGCGGATCATCACCACCTCCTACATGGGTGCCACCGATGTAAAGGCCATCGAGGAACTGCGGGCGCTGCCCAACACGAAAATCAAGGTCAGCTATGACACCAAACGCACCCGGCTTCACGCCAAGACCTATGTCTTTTACCGGAACACCGGTTTTACTACCGCCTATGTAGGATCTTCCAACCTGTCCAACGCCGCCATCTCCAGCGGGCTGGAGTGGAATGTGAAGGTCACTCATCGGGATTTGCCTGAGACCATCGACAAGATTGCCGCTACCTTTGAAAGCTACTGGAATTCCAGTGAGTTTGAGTACTATTCGGAGGATCAGAGGGAACGGCTGGCCCGGGCGCTGAAGGCAGAAAAGTATTATGATTCCAACAATGACGCAGTGTATACCATGGATATTGCGCCCTATTCCTACCAGCAGGAGATCCTGGACAAGCTGGAGGCGGAGCGCACGGTCCGGGGCTATACCAGAAATCTGGTGGTGGCTGCCACCGGCACCGGAAAGACGGTGATCTCTGCCCTGGACTACAAGCGGTTCCGGAAACAGAATCCAGGCAAACCCTGCCGATTGCTCTTTGTGGCTCATCGGGAGGAGATCCTGCGGCAGAGTCTGTATACCTTCCGGGCGGTTCTGAAAGATGCAAACTTCGGGGAACTGTTTGTGGGAAATAATCGGCCGGAGAGCATTGACCATCTGTTTATGTCAATTCAGACGTTTAATTCACAGGGGTTTGCAGAAAAAACGGCTTTGGATTTTTACGACTATATTGTTGTGGACGAGTTCCATCATGCGGCGGCGCCAACCTATCAGAAGCTGCTGACTTACTACCAGCCCAAAATTCTGCTGGGCCTTACCGCTACGCCAGAGCGTATGGACGGTAAGAGTATACTGTCCTACTTTGGCAACCGCATTGCCGCAGAAATCCGGCTGCCTGAGGCCATTGACCGCAAGCTGCTGTGTCCTTTCCAATATTTCGGCGTCACCGACACAGTGGATCTGAACACCCTGAAATGGAGTGCCGGCGGCTATGACAAAAATGAGCTTTCCAATCTCTATACCCTCAGTGGTGCGGTGGCCAACCGCCGTGCCGATCTGGTGGTGTCCTCACTTCTCCGGTATGTGACCGACATTGATGAGGTCAAGGGTCTGGGGTTCTGCGTGTCCGTTGAGCATGCAGAGTTCATGTGTCGCTATTTTAATAGCCGCGGGATTCCCTCCATCTTCCTGACCGGAAAATCCTCCGATGAGGAGAGAAAAACCGCCAAAGGACGTCTGGTGAGTGGCGAGGTTCGCTTCATCTTCGTCGTGGACATCTACAACGAGGGCGTGGATATTCCGGAGGTCAATACCGTGCTGTTCCTGCGTCCCACGGAATCTCTGACAATTTTTCTCCAGCAGCTGGGCCGAGGACTCCGGCTTGCGGAGGGGAAAGACTGTCTGACGGTGCTGGACTTCATCGGTCAGGCCAACAAACGCTACAACTTTGAGGATAAGTTTGCGGCTCTGCTGAGCAATACCACTCGCAGTGTGACCCGGGAGATCAAGGAGGGCTTTGTCTCTGCTCCCAAGGGGTGCTATATCCAACTGGAAAAGAAGGCTGCCCGGTATATTCTGGACAACATCCGTGCCTCCTATGGCAACACCGCTGGACTGGTATCCCGTGCGGCCAGCTTTACGGAAGACAGCGGACTGGAGCTGACCCTGGCAAATTTCCTGGACTATTACCATCTGGACCCCAGGGCCATTTACAAATTTTCCTCCTTCTCCCGGATCTGTGCCCGGGCGGATATGATTCCGGATTTCAGGGAATCTTTGGAGGAGATTTTTACCAAAGCCCTTGGCCGGTTGGCTGTGGTGGATTCCCGGCGTTGGATTCGTTTTCTGCTGGACCTGCTGCCCCGCCTGGACAATGTGGACTTTCCGGCGCTGAGTGAACTGGAGCAGCGGATGCTTCAGATGTTCTATGTGACAGTCTGGGGTAAGGCAGCGGAGAGCTGGGAATCGGATGAGGTGCTGGACAATCTGTATGCCCTTTCGGACAGCCCCGTGCTGCTGGGTGAACTTCTGGATCTGCTCCGCTATCGGTACGAACAGATTGACTTCATTGATGAGCCGGTGAACCTGGGCTTTGACTGCCCGTTGGATCTCCACTGCACCTATACCCGTGACCAGCTGCTGGTGGCGCTGGACTTTATGAAACCAGCAACGGTGCGGGAAGGCGTCAAGTGGCTGCCGGAAAAGCAATTGGATGTGTTCTTTGTGACGCTGAATAAAGCGGACAAGGACTACTCACCCACCACCATGTATAACGACTACTCCATCAACGAGAGTCTGTTCCACTGGCAGAGCCAGAGCACCACAGCGGCAGACTCTCCCACCGGTCAGCGGTATATCCATCACCGGGAGAGGGGAAGCAAAGTGCTGCTGTTTGTCCGGGAGTTCAAAGCAGACCGGATGACAGGTGGCGCGGAAGCCTACACCTTCCTGGGAACCGCAAACTATGTAAAGCATGAGGGAAGCCGGCCCATGAATATCACATGGCAGTTGGATCGGCCGATACCGGCGAAGTTCCTCAAGAAAACAAATAAGTTGGTAGTGGGGTGAGAAGAGATGATGAACAGTAAATTTTGTCCGATGGTAAATTATTTACAATCCCAAAAGTCACTTCAAATAGAGTTGAGCTTTGAGGAAATTGAATCAATTCTTGAAACAAAACTTTGCAAATCTGCAAGGAAATATAGAGCTTATTGGTATCCTTCAGCAACGCATGTATTTCCGAATCTCTGTTTAGAGGCAGGTTACAAAGTAGTTGATGTAGACCTTGTAAATGAGAAAGTGTGTTTTGAAAAATGGTAACTGAAGTAGTAGCAGCCCTGATCTGGGACGGGGGTAAATTCATGATCTGCCAGCGCCCGGCTCACAAGGCCAGAGGGCTTTTGTGGGAGTTTGTAGGCGGCAAGGTGGAACCCGGAGAAACAAAGGAACAGGCCCTGATCCGGGAATGTCAGGAGGAACTGACAGTGACGCTGGAAGTGGGCGAAGTGTTTATGGACGTCGTCCATGAGTACCCCGATCTGACAGTTCATCTGACACTGTTCCACGCGAGGATCGCCGAGGGCGTTCCGCAGAAGCTGGAGCACAACGATATCCGCTGGATCACGGTAGATGAGATTGACGGGTATGCGTTCTGCCCGGCGGATGAGGAGATTCTGAGGAGGCTGAAGGATGCCTGTTAAAACCTATCATAAACTGGTGCGCGACCGGATTCCGGAGATCATTGAAGCAGACGGGAAGATCTGCATCTGTGAAACTCTTTCTGATGCCGATTATATCGACCTCCTGGATCAGAAGCTGAACGAGGAACTGGCCGAGTACCAGGAGAGCAAATCTCTGGAGGAGCTGGCCGACCTTCTGGAAGTTATGCAGGCAGTAGTAAAAGCCCGGGGCTGGACGCTGGAAGAACTGGAACAGCTGCGGGCAGACAAAGCTGCCAGGCGGGGTGGGTTTGAGAAAAAGATCCTGCTGAAGGAGGTGCGTGAATGATGGAACTGCCACTGAAAGACCAGGCTGCAGAAAAGATAAAGGAACTCTATGAAATATCTGCGGAGCTGGAAAGGCTGTTTCCTGGCCGGCACTATACGCCGGATGGCCATATGATCGGGAGCATCGGCGAAGCGCTGGCAGCCAGCTATTATGGGCTGGAGCTCTTTCCGGCTTCGGCGGAAACCCATGATGCCAAGGCTGCGGAGGGGCGGTTGGTTCAGATCAAAGCCACCCAGATCAGCCGGATTTCCCTGTCCAGCGAACCGCAATGGCTCCTTGTCCTCCGGATTCACCGGAACGGTACTTTTTCTGAGGAGTACAACGGCCCGGGAAAACTCGTCTGGGAACACTGCGGCAAGATGCAGAAAAACGGGCAGCGGCCGATTTCTCTGGCAAAACTGAGAATTCTCCAGGCTGAGGTTCCGGATTCGGCCCGTCTGCCGCTTACTATGTGAGGTGATTTTTATGTCCGCCTATCATTCTGCCTCCGGCAGCAGCGCCGAGGATCTCTTTATCGAGCTGTTCTCCGACACCTTCGGCGCTGAGAAAGCCGGCTATCTCTACTCCCAGTATCCCTTCTCCGACATCTACCAGAACAGCCGGTTTGCGGACTTTCTCATTGAAAACGGCGGACGGAAGGTGGCCATTGAAATTGACGACGAGGCTTCCCATAACCCTAAGTTGATCTCCCAGAACAAGTTCTATGACGACCTGCTCAAGCAGAACAGTATGATCTATCTGGGGTGGGACGTGTACCGCTGGGCAGTACGGCAGATGCAGCAGCAGCCCGAAACTGTCAAGGACGAGCTGAGGGTCTTTCTGGGCCAGCACCCCAGCTTCCGGGAAATTGAGGACTATCTCCCCACCCAGCGAGGCAAATCTCTGGACGGCTCTCAGCTGGAGCTGAAGGAACACCAGAAACAGGCCCTGACGGCGCTGGAGGAGATGCGCCGCAATTTTGAGACCATCGCCCTGCTCTACCACGCCACCGGAACCGGCAAAACGGTGACCGCTGTTATGGATGCCAAACGCTTCGGCAAACGAACGCTGTTTCTGCCTCATACGGTGGAGCTGGTGGATCAGGCTGCCAAAACGTTCCGGGAACTGTGGCCGCAGGTCACTGTAGGCCGCTACGCAGAGAATGTGAAGCAGACAGATGCCTTTGTGGTCTGCGGCAGTATTCAGAGTGTGGCGTTGAACCTGGATCGGTTCAGGCCGGATGATTTCGGCTACATCATTGTGGACGAGGCACATCATGCCTCCGCCGATACATACCAGAAGGTGCTGTCCTACTTTACGCCGGAATTTACCCTGGGACTGACCGCTACGCCGGAGCGGGCCGACGACAAGAACATTCTGGATATCTTCAAGAACACCGCCCACAAGCTGGACATTCAGACCGCTGTGGAGATCGGCGAGCTGGTGCCGGTGCGGTGCATCCGCATCCATACCAACATCGATCTGACCAAGGTGCGATACAACAGCGTCCAGTACAACATCCGGGATCTGGAGAGCAAGATCTATGTGCCGGAGCGCAACCAGCTCATTGTGGACACCTGGCTGCAGTATGTGAAGGACAAGCGGACCGTTATCTTCTGTGCCTCGGTCAAACATGCTCAGGAGATCGCCGGGCGGCTCCGTGATGCCGGTGTGACAGCTGAGGCGGTGTCCGGTGAGATCAAAGCCAGTGACCGCCGGGAGGTGCTGGCGCGGTTTGAAAAGGGCGAGATCAAGGTGCTGTGTGCCTGCGATCTGCTCAACGAGGGTTGGGACTGTCCGGCTACTGAGGTGCTGTTCATGGCCCGACCCACCATGTCAAAGGTACTCTATACCCAGCAGTTGGGCCGCGGCATGCGGCTGTCCCCCGGCAAGGAGAGCCTGATGGTGTTTGACTTCGTGGACAATGCCAGCCAGTACAATATGCCTTACTCCATGCACCGGCTGTTCCGGCTGAAAGAGTACAAGCCCGGTGCCCTGGTATTGGGCACAAAGCAGCAGAAAACCGCCGAACAGGATCTCTACAACCGGGGCGAGCGTCCGGAGGCCCTCATCGACTGGCCGGTGGACGCCCTGGACTACGAGCTGGTGGATATTTTCAACTGGCAGGAGGAAGCCGCCGGAATGATCTCCCAGATGGAGTTTGTCCGCCGGGTGGATGTGCAGACCGAGACCATCGAACGGTATGTCCGTGAGGGGCTGTTGGTGCCCGATCTGGTGGTGCCTATGAGTGAGCATCGGACCTTCAAGTATTTCAGGGAGGAGACTCTCCGGAAGTATGCGGAGCAGTACGGCTGGACACTCATTGACGACTCCAACCGCAAGGACCTGTTCCTGGAGATGGTACGGCAGATGGATATGAGCTACTCCTACAAGCCGGTGCTCCTCAAAGCAGTGCTGTTATATGCTGATGACAAGGGTCGGGTGAAGCTCAGCGATATTGCAGCCTACTTCCGGGAGTTCTACGAGACCCGTCGGACAGCCGGGCTGACAGTGGAGAAGTCCAACAGTCTCTATGCCAAAGGCGGCTACACCGATGCCCAGGCCCAGCGGAATATCCTGTCCAATCCCTTCAAACGGTTTGAGGATATGCAGATGCTCCACCACACCAAGACTCTCGGTGTGATCCAGGTGGATGAGTCGGTCTGGAAGAAGCTGACCCCGGAAGAAAAACAGGAAATCGAGCAGATCTGCAATGAAAAGCTGGAGCAGTACTATCGGCGTTTGGAAAAACACTCACTGCATGAATGAGAAACGATACCACAATCCGCAGAAAAATTCTTCAGCACGCTGGAGGCTGAAAGGGCGGGACGAAGCGGAAGGCAAGTTCCGTCTGCGTCCCTAAAAATTAAATCTATTATCTCAGAACAAGAGCGTCTGCCTACGGGCAGGCGCTCTTGTTTTATGTCAAAACTATGTCATGTTGCTACAGTACTCGGATGAGTAGTAAGGGGCTTTTTACGGACAGGTCCCGAAAAGCCCGGATCAGCAATATGAAAACCAGTGGAAAGCGGGAGGTGAGAGTCATGTGCAGGTAAAGATTTCTGCCAGAGAAGGCGGAAGAACAGAAAGGGAGTATCCGATTGATGTCGGAGCTTTTCCGGCGGCAATGCGGAAAGAAATTGATACATTGAGCAGAAAAATGTCAGGAGGTATTTTATGGGGTTTCAGAAGTGGCCGAAGCGGGAACCGCTCAAGCACTTTTTCCCGGTTCCCAATGAAATTTTTATTCTGGGGCTGAGCCCTGGAGAGATCGCTGTCTACTGTTATCTGCTGCGGACAGAGGACCGCCAGACCTTCCAGTGCTATCCCAGCTACGAGGCCATCGGCAAGGCGGTGGGTGTGAGCAAAAACACCGTCGCCAAATATGTCCGCAGCCTGGAGGAGAAGGGGCTCATCCGTACCGAGCCAACTGTGGTGCGCAGCAAAGATGGCAGGCTGCTCAACGGAAATTTGCTCTACACCATCTGCCCCATCCAGGCGGCGGTCGAGGCGTTCTATGAGCGTCAGCTGAGTATGGCAGGGCGGCAGCACATGGCTCCGCTGAATCAGAAAGGAGGTGAAATGGTATGCTGACCAGTCTGATGGAAGAACTGATCCGGCGGGATCTGATGCTGTCGTCCATGCGTACGGTGGATACCAGGCGGTACATCGTCAACAGCTGGAACCGGATCTATCCGGAGCCCATTGATGAAAATGCTGTGGCGCTCTTCCTCTGTGATGAGAACCAGGGCGGTCTTACCGATGAACAGAGAGTTTTTGCCAGGGAGCGCCGGGAAGAGGTGTCCGCCTGCTATGAGAGGGTGGTGTTCCGGATTCTGCTGTGGGCGGAGATGTCCCGTTTGGGGATCGTGTCCGGGTTGGACGAGTACTGCCGGGTGTTTCTGCCGCTGGACGGTTCCATTTGGCAAAGGGAAAACCGCCCCGCTTAACGGCTTGTGCGAGGCTGTGTGCTCTTTTTGGAGGGTAGGGCAAGGTTCCTGTCCCATCTGGGTTTGCCAGACGGATTTGGGCTGCTGCGGAGGGAAAATGGGGACCCCGGCAAAGCCCAGCGGAATGAGCGAGTTTTCGCCCTTTGGGCGGAAATGAGGGATATGGAGCTTGTGACGACGAGGAGCAGGAGAAAGCCCTGACGCTGTTATGCGTCAGGGCGGGCACAACCTCCCGCAGTGCGGGCGGTTTTCGGGGATCGGGGCTGACGCTTTTTCCCCGCTCCAAAGGAGACCTTGACGCTGATATTGGAAAAAAGCCCCGAATCCGGCGGTTTGACCGGGTAGAGGGCGACGCTGTTTTGAGAAAGGAGAAGTTCTGGGAGATGAAAGAAGAGAAGAACCGGCATACCGTCTGGCTGACAGACGATGCCTGGGAACTGGTGGGGGAGCGGTACCAGAAGGACAACTGCTCCACCAAAAATGAGTACATCGAAAAGGCCATCCGGTTTTATTCCGGCTACCTGGATTCGGAGAGAGCGGAGGAGTATCTGCCCCGGGTACTGGCTCAGGTGTTGGAAGGGAAGCTGGATGCCTTCGGGAAACGGATCGGTCGCCAGATGTTCAAACAGGCGGTGGACGAAAACCTGATGGCTAATCTGGTGGCGTTCTATTTCGAGATGGATGAGGATCTGGTGCGGAAGCTGCGGGTCAAATGTGTGAAAAACGTGAAGGAGACCAACGGGGAGATTAACTTTCTGGATGCGCTCCGGTATCAGAAGGGGGCAAGAGAATGAAGGGCCTGATTCAAAAGTCCGGCTATATCCAGCCGGGCAGCGGCGGCGAACAGTATGTGAAATACATCGCCACCCGGGATGGTGTGGAGCGAATTGAATCTGCGGCGGGAAGCGGCTACCTGGAATATATGGCAGAGCGTCCTCGTTCACATGGATTGTTTTCCGCAGACGGCACCGCCGACCTGGCGGAGATGATGAAAGAGATTAGCAGTCACAACGCTCCGGTGTGGACCTTCATCTACTCGCTGAGACGGGAGGATGCCGCCCGGCTGGGATATGATACCGGTGAGAGCTGGCGCAGGCTGCTGCTGGCTCACCAGACGGAGCTGGCGGCGGCGATGAAGATCCCACCCGGGGACTTCCGCTGGTGCGCCGCCTTCCATGACGAGAAGCACCATCCCCACATCCACATGCTGGTCTGGTCCAGGGACCCGAAGCAGGGGTACCTGACCGGGAAGGGAATCGAGGAGATGCGCTCAGAACTGTCTGGGGCCATCTTTCAGGACGAGCTGCTCTCCCTCTATCGGGAGAAGGATCTCTCCTATCAGCAGGTGCGGGACACAGCCATGGAGGCCATGAGCCGTCTCATCGGGGAGATGAAAACGGGGCTCTGCGACAGTCCGGTAATTGCGGAGCAGATGGACAGGCTGTCCCAGATGCTTGGCAATGCCGAAGGAAGTAAGGTCTACGGCTATCTGAAGAAACCGGTAAAGGCACAGGTGGACACCATCGTGGATGAGCTGGCAAAGCTGCCGGAGGTGGCGGCCTGCTATGAGGAGTGGAACCGGCTTCGGGACGAGGTGGAGCGGTACTACAAGGACATACCTCGGGAGCACCAGCCCCTCTCCCGGCAGAAGGAGTTCCGTGCCATCCAAAACATGGTCATCCGGGAGGCGGAGAATCTGCGACTGGGGGTGTTTACCTTCGAGGACGAAGACAGGACAGAGGAGATAGACGGCGAACAGGAAGCGGAAATCCGGGAGGACTCCCGGCAGGAGCAATGGAAGATCTACCGGAACGCCGGGGAAGTCCTGTCACGGTGGGACAGCACAGAAACCGAAAAGGCGGAGCAGGTACAGACGCTGGAACAGCTCTGGGAAGATGGCTTCCCGGCGGCTGCTCACCAGCTGGGAAAGTGCTGGCGGGATGGACTGGGAGTGTTCCCGGACGATGAACAGGCGGAACTGTGGTTTCGCCGCAGCGCCGAAGCCGGTTATGATTTCTCCCGGTATGCCCTGGGCAGGCTGCTGGAAACGCAGGGGCGGATGGTGGAAGCGATTACCTGGTACAAAAAAGCGGCAGCTCAGGGGAATCCGGCTGCCGCTTATCGGTTGGGAAAACTGTATTTTCAGGGAGAGCTGGTTTCCAAAGATGTGCCGAAAGCGCTGGAGTATCTCACCGCCTCTGCCGGACAGGGCAGTCCGTTCGCCCAGTACATTCTGGGCAAGCTGTGTCTCATGGGAAAAGAGGTGGAGCAAGACCGGGAAAAGGCGTACCGCTGGTTTGAGATGGCGGCGGAACAGGGAAATCCATATGCCCGGTTCTTCCTGGAACACGTCGGGGAATCCCCAAGCCCCCATCTTCTGCTGACCGCCACCAGGCTGCTCCATCAGCTGGGGCAGATTTTTCAGGAGAACTCGGTTCCTCCTGTTTTGCCGGGCAGCCAGCAGACCGACCGGAAGCTGCGCCAAAAGATCCGCCAAAAGAAGATCGCCCTGGGCCAGAAGCCGGACGATTCGGGAGAGCAGAATCCCAGCCCGACCCTGTAAGCGGCGCAGAAAGTGACCCGCCTAAACAAAGAATAAGCCCTTCCCATCGGGAAGGCAGAAAGGAGTTCTATGAAGCGATCGAAATATCATTCTTTTGAGGAATTGCCCCTGATGCTCAATGTGCAGGATGTGGCAGATGTGCTGGGCATCGGCCTGGCCCATGCCTATGAGGTGGCACACCGGCAGGATTTTCCCGCCATCACTCTGGGCAGCCGGATCATCATTCCCCGAGACAGGTTTATGGCGTGGATCGGGGAGCAGGCAGAGAAAAAGTTTCAGTAGCTATTGGAGCGATTCTGTGGTATGTGTTTGTGTTATGGAAGGAGGAATCATCTATGCCAAAGAAACGTGCAAACGGCGAGGGCAGCATCCGGAAAAAGCCCAACGGGCGCTGGGAGGGGCGGTATACCCAGGGCATCGACCCGGTGACTGGACGGGCGATCCAGAAAAGTGTATCCGCCAGGACCCAGGCGGAGTGCAAAGAAAAACTGGCCAGGGCCATCCGGGACAACCGGGGAATCCCCATCAACCACAATGAGGATTACACGGTGGCGGAGTGGTGCAGGCTGGGGTTTGAAACTTACAGCAAGCCGGTGATCCGCCCCAATACCGCCAAGACCTACGCCAATGCCATCGAAAACCACATCATTCCAGCTTTGGGAGGGATCAAGCTCAGGCGGCTCACCTCCATTCAGATCCAGCAGCTCTACAATGACTCCCGGACCAACGGACGGGTACAGCGGTGGAAAGACCAGACCAATACCGCTCTCACCGGCAGTTCGGTCCGGCGCATCCACATGGTGCTGTCCTCGGCACTGAAGCAGGCGGTGAAGGAGCGGCTCATTCCCTACAACCCCTGCGACAACTGCCGCATCCCGCCCAAGGAGAAAAAGGAGATGACCATCTTGCCACCGGAAAAGCTGGGGGCTTATCTCCGGGAGGCGGAACAGTACGGTGTCCTGCCCATGTTCTTCCTGGAGCTGTCCAGCGGACTGCGGCGGGGCGAATTGCTGGCGCTGCGGTGGGACGACCTGGATACTGAAAACCGTATCCTGTCGGTGAGCAGGCAGGTCACCCGCATTGACGGGGAGCTGGTGGCGACTGAGCCCAAGACCCGGAACTCCATCCGCAGGGTGGCGCTGTCCCGGCAGGCGGTGGAGCTCCTGGTGCGGGAGCATGAACAGCACCCGGACAATCCCCTCCTGTTTCCGTCGCCCCGCACCGGCGGCTACTGGAGCCCGGATGCGGTGTCCCGGATCAACCGCAAGCTGCTGGCAAAGGCCGGAATTGAGGAGCATGTGCGCTTCCACGATCTCCGGCACACCTTCGCCACCATGGCCCTCTCCAGCGGAGTGGATGTAAAGACGCTCTCCAGTATGCTGGGCCATTACAGCGCCGGGTTCACCCTGGACACCTATACCCACATCACCAGCGAGATGCAGAGAGGCGCGGCGGAGAAGATCGGCGGCTTTATGGAAACAGCCACCGCCAAACCGGACCCCGAGCCGCCCGACCCGCCGGAGGGGAGCCGGTGCAAGGTGATCCCGTTCGAGAGGGTGGGGTAAAGCGGCAGTACAAAACAGGGCGATATTGGTCAGCGCATCGCCCTGTTTTCTCGTTCGGATAGGAACTCAGCCAAAATCATGCCGGCTGCATCAGTGATTCATAAAAATACCTCCCTCTAAAACTGAGATTTTCAGGGGGAGGCATTGATGCTTTGTCCTATTTCCAGTGATTTAATTTTGGCAGTTGGGTTTCGAAGTAGGCTCTGACCTTTTCAGGAGGCCAGGTTTCATTTGACATATGATTCTCCAGAAAACACAGCAATTCCTCAAGACTTGTATAAACATACTTTCCGTCGGAATAGCACCATTTGCAGTACTCTTCGTTGAAAGTGCCATCTGGCTCCCGGCTGATATTGGTGTCCTCCAGAGGCATGCCGCAGCACTGACAGATCAGCTGCCGTGGTGAGCCCAGCAGGGTATTGATGGAAACATCAAACAGTTTGGAAAGCAGCTTCAAAGTCTCTGTATTGGGCACCGTTTCGCCTGTCTCCCAGCGGGATACCGCCTGACGGGTTACATACACCTTTTCTGCCAACTGTTCCTGTGAAAGCTCATGCTTGGTGCGCAGTTCCAGAAGAATTTCTTTGGGTTTCATATCGATCACCACCTTGCCTGAATTGTATCATGATGGAAACAAAAAGCCAAGCAACTGTCTGTTGCTCCGGTTCTGTCTCACCTTCCCATCAGGCAGAGCAGGTTTTATCAAGCAATAGACAAAGATACCCTCCCGCAGAAATCCATTTCAGCGGAAGGTTCCCCGTCTGTGAACTCAGCCAAGGTCATGCCGGCTGCCGCAGTCGGAACCAAGTCCCTCAAACACGCAGACGATTTCCTCGATCCGGTAAAAGCATTCGCTGTCCTCCAGGGAGTCGTCCTCCAGAATGGCCTTGATTTTCCGCAGCGCCCTGTAACACTCCAGCTCTACGATTTTTGTACTGTCTGAGTCGGTGAGTTCCGGGAAAGACACCTGGATTTTTTCGTCTGCCAGTATATGACGAAGAATCTCCTGATACAGTTCCATTTCATCGCCTCCTTAGTACTTATAAGTTCTATCAGCAACATTCTAATAAAAAGATGCAGTATCGTCAATAGTATCAATCAGTACTAAAGGCGGTGCGCTGTATGTATTTTCAGAGATTAAGAGATCTGCGTGAGGACAAAGATTTGCGGCAGGAGGACGTGGCGGAGATTCTGGGAATCAGTCAGACCGTCTACTCCCGCTATGAGCGTGGGTTCCAGACCATTCCGGTGGTGCATCTGCTGAAGCTGGCGGACTTCTATCAGGTGTCCACCGACTATATCCTGGGGAGGACCAACACCAGCAAGCCCTATCCCGCAAAGTAATAGCGTAAAGATGAGGGGCGGAAAATCTGTGAATGACGCATCTTCCATGTCCTTTTTCGGTTAGGGATTGGTTAGGGATTTGCCGCTTTGGGTCGCCTTCCGCCGGTACCGGTTTTGATTCTTCCCGCTGGTCTTTTCGGTAAAGCGGAGACGGCAATCCGGCTTCCTAAAATTTCCCCCGGAACGCAGAAAAACCGCCTAAACAGGCGGTTTTTCCATTAAAGTTGGTCGGAGTGAGGTGACTCGAACACCCGACATCATGCTCCCAAAGCATGCGCGCTACCAACTGCGCTACACCCCGATGTGAAGTTGTGGGACTGCCCCGGGCGGTTCCTCCCAAACCTATGTCTGAACTTTCAGCGAGGGGTCTTGCGCCCTCTTTGGCACTTTCCGGCACTCCTGCGGTTCCTCTTTGGAACTCTATTGGACTGTTTATTTCAGCCACCGCTTTCGGCTTTTGGGATTTGTGTGGGATGAAATTCTGTATATTAAAAGTGCTTCCGACCGGGTTTACCTCCAACAGCGGGTGCTTTTTGCCGCAGAGAGCAGCTCAGAAACTGCGCCGCATAAACAAGGAAATAAACCCGACGACAAAGAAACAGCAGGCTGACTTGGATGATAGCCAGCCTGCTGAGCGAAGATGTTTATTCGATGTTTTGTCTTTCAGCAGCAATGCGTGTTCTTTTACCAGAGAATGCAATGCCGATTTTTATAATTGACGTAACATTCATCGCCTGCAAATCAACGCTGTATGCACGGTCGTTAATCTGTTGCAAGGCAACCTTAGCAAGGTCTTCAAGCTGTGTTTCAGAGCGGTCTTTCCCGGCCTTTAATTCAATCAGAATACCAGGCAGCC
>ERZ827104.545-NODE-545-length-39882-cov-7.478369_pt1 | contig 39882 bp, 37 predicted proteins | sample MGYA00519781_ERZ827104 | MGnify/ENA primary metagenome ERZ827104 (study PRJEB31778, sample SAMEA3449257) | human gut metagenome | biome: human gut; feature: human-associated habitat; material: faeces | place: United Kingdom | collected 2010/2012 ...
ACGAAGGCCGCGCCCTTGCCGGGCTTGACGTGCTGGAACTCGACGACCTGCATGACCTGGCCGTCCATTTCGAAAGTAACGCCGTTGCGGAAATCGCCTGCTGTAATCATATAGGAATCCTCCTCAAGAATGATCAGAATCAAAAATCTTATATAGTTTACACGATTTTGCGTGGTTTGACAAGCGGGTATTTACAGAATGATGAGATTTTTCGGGCTCCGGGTGAGGATCTCGGCGCCGTCGGCGGTCAGATGCATCACATCCTCGATGCGCACGCCGAATTTTCCGGGCAGATAGATGCCCGGCTCCGCAGAGATGACGGTGTGTTCCGGCAGGCGTGCGTGCACGCCGGGGGCGGCGATGGGGTGCTCATGGATGTCGAGCCCCAGACTGTGGCCGAAGCTGTGGCCGAAGTAGTCGCCGTAGCCCGCGTCGGCAATGACCTTGCGCGCGGCGGCGTCCACGCGCTCACCGGTCACGCCGGCCTTGGCGGCGGCGATGCCGGCAAGCTGCGCATTGAGCACGGTCTGGTAGATGCTGCGCATCTCGTCCGTCGGCATGCCGACGGAGACGGTGCGCGTCATGTCTGAGCAGTAGCCGTTTTTGCGGCAGCCGAAGTCCATGGTCACAAAGTCACCCGCGGCCACGCGCCGGTCACCGGGCACGCCGTGGGGCATGCTCGTGTCCGGGCCGGTGAGCACGATGGGGTCAAAGCTCGTGCCCTCCGCGCCGAGGCGCAGCATGCGGTAGATGAGCTCGGCCGCAATCTCGCGCTCAGTCATGCCGGGACGGATGACGGTGCAGATCTGCGCGAACGTCTCGTCCGTGATCTGCTGCGCCTGATACATCATCGCCAGCTCCTCCGGCTGCTTGGACGCGCGCAGGTTCAAGATGAGGTTCTGCGCCGGCTGGATCTTCAGGCCGAAGATCTGCTCATAGGCCGTGAACTCGGCATAGCTCGTCGTCTGCTCCTCGCCGCCGAGAATCTGTACGTTTGCCTCGCGCAGGATGCCCTGCACGAGCGTGCGCATCGGCGCCTCACGCGAGCACAGCAGCACCTGTGCGATGCCGGTCAGCGCGGCGCGCGCGGCCTCGATGTAGCGCGCGTCCGTGATGAAAAACGCCTGGTGCACCGTCACGATCACGGCGCCGTCCGAGGACGGGAAGCCGGTGGCGAACCGGCGGTCGTTTTCGTCGGTGAGCAGGATGGCGTCCAGGTGCGCCTGCGTGAGCGCGCGCTGGATGCGGGCAATGTTGTTTGGCATGATAAACACCTCCGTGGGAAATTCGTTGCTTTTGTTGTCAGCCGCCCGTGGCCGCGTCGGCCAGGGAGAGATCGTTTGCCGTCAGCGGCGTCTGCAGCACGGTGCCGTCCGCGTCTTCGAGCCCGACGGACGATACGCCGTCGAAGGCCGTGCATGTCAGCACGAGGCAGGCCAGCGCCTGCGTGTAGCCGATGCCGCTCATGCTCGTGCCGTCCACGGCCGCCGCGGTCAGCCAGAGCGTGCCGGTGTCGCCGTCCACGCGGTAGCCGTCGAGCGCCAGCCGCCCGCGCACGGGGTTCGTGCACGTGCTGTCGGCCGGCGCCGCGTCGAGCGCATCGAGCGCGGTTCGGATCGGGTCGCCGCCGTCGGCCACGGTCACGGCCTCTGTCTGAAAGAGCGTGGTGCCGCCGTCCGCGATGCGGTACACGGTCACGGTCTGCCGCTTTGCGCAGCCCGCGCAGCCGAGCACGAGCATGGCCGCCAGCAGCAGGGAAAGCCAGCGCTTCATGTCTCCGGCACCTCCTCTTGCGTGTCCGCCGCGGCCGTCGCTTCCGCGCGCGGGAACGTCACGGTAAAGCACGTGCCGTGCGGCTCCACGCCCTCGACCGTTACGGTGCCGCCGTAGAGTGCGGCCGCGTCGTGCACGATCGACAGGCCGAGACCGCTGCCGCCGTGCTCGCGCGAGCGCGCCTTGTCCACACGGTAAAAGCGGTTGAAGATGTTCGGCCGGTCGGCCTCGGGGATGCCGATGCCGGTGTCGGCCACGGACAGGATGCTCTGTGCCCCGCGCGCCTCGACGCGCACCGTCACCTCCCCGCCGGGGAGGTTATACTTGATGGCGTTTTCCACAAGGTTGAACACGATGTGGTAGATGTCGTCCTCGGACGCGCGCACGGTCACGCCCCCGGCCATGAGGCACGTGATCGTCACGCCGCTCTTGTCGGCCAGCGGGCGCAGCAGGTGCAGCGTCCCGTGCACGGCCTGCTGCAGATCCACGACCGTCACGTCCGGTTGCACGCCGTCGTCGCGCCGGGAGAGGTCGAGCAGCTTCTCGGTCGTGCGCTGCAGGCGCTCGGCCTCGCTGCCGATGTCGGCCACGAACTCGCGCATCGTCGCGCTGTCCATGTCCGCGCTCTGCGAGATGCTGTCCGACAGCAGGCGGATGGACGCCAGCGGGGTCTTGAGCTCGTGCGAAGCGTCGGAGACGAACCGGCGGCGCTGCGCCTCGGTCGTCTCGAGCCGTTCGGTGAGGTTGTTGAATTCCTGCCCGAGCTCGGTCAGCTCGTCGTTGCCCGAGAGTGTCAGGCGGAAGCTGTAATCGCCGCCCTGCACGGTGCGCACGCCGTCGGCAAGCTGCGTGATGCGCCGTGTGAGCATCTTGATCGAAAACCACAGCACCACGAGCGCGGCCGCGCCGATGCCGATCGTGATCGTGGCGAGCCGCCGCTGGATGCTGCCGATGAGCGCGGCGCGCTCGCTGTCGCTCTCGCACACGTACACGGCGCCGATCGTGCGGCCGCTGCTCATGACGGGCATGGCCGCGCGGCTGAGAAAGGCGTCGGCCGTGTAGTGCGAGTAGAACACGGCCTTGCCGCCGAGTGCGCGCACGAGCTCGGGGTAGAGCGCGTACTTGCCGCGGATGTTGTTTTCGCTCGCGGAGTCGTACACGGTCAGGCCGTCACCGTCGGTCACGATGATGCGCGTCAGGTCGCGCAGGTCGAGCAGAGCCAGCACCTGGCGCGTGTTGTCGGGTGTGAGGTTGTCGAGCAGCGACAGCGAAGACGACACGACGGCGGCGCGGTTTGTCAGCGCGCTCTGCTTTTCGGTGAACACGATGTCGCGCGAGGCGCGCGTGGGGTAGGTGTTCATGAGCGCGAGCAGGATCGCCACGAGGAGCGTGAACGTCACGGCGAAGCGAAACTGCACGCTCGACACCAGCCGGCGCGGCAGCCGGATGCGAAACGGATGCTGCTTCATCCGTCAGGCCTCGGCGAAGTAGTAGCCCACGCCCCACTTGGTGATGATGTACTCCGGTGCGGCGGGGTTGCGCTCGAGCTTTTCGCGCAGGCGGCGGATGTGCACGTCCACGGTGCGGATATCGCCCTGATAGTCATAGCCCCACACGAGGTCGAGGAGCTGTTCGCGCGAGTAGACCTTGCCGGGGTTGCGCATGAGCAGCTCGATGAGGTCGAACTCCTTGAGCGTCAGCTCCACGTTCTGGCCGAAGCGGTGGGCGCTGCGGCGCTCGGGGTCGATCTCGATGTGGCCGCGCACGAGCTTGCCGCCGTCCGGCTCGGCCGGGGCGGCGGGGGCCATGCTCGAGCGGCGGATGAGCGCGCGGATGCGCGCCTTGAGCTCGAGGATGTTGAACGGTTTCGTGATGTAGTCGTCCGCGCCGGATTCAAAGCCGATGAGCTTGTCGGCGTCCTCGCTGCGGGCGGTGAGCATGATGATCGGCACGGTGGAAAACTGCCGGATCTGCTGGCACGCGCCGAGCCCGTCGAGCTTCGGCATCATGAGATCGAGCAGGATCACGGCGTAGTCGCCGCGGCGCGCCATGTCCACGGCCGTCTCGCCGTCATAGCACACGTCGACCTGATAGCCCTCGTTTTCGAGGTTGAATTTGATGCCCTTGACGATGGTTTTTTCGTCGTCCACGACCAGTATTTTCATTGCGGTCCCTCCGTTTCGCGTCTTTTCGCGGAAATGATTTGCTTTTCACCGCCGGAATTATTATAATGATGCAAGACACTGCCTTGTCCCGGCCGCGCGGCTGCGCCGTCTCCGGCCGGATATTCCATTATATCATAGTTCCATGGAGAAAGATATGAAAAAATATCGCATTTTGCCGCTGCTGCTCATCGTCTGCCTGCTGCTGACGGCCGCCTTCCCGGCCGCCGCCGCGCAAAACACCGCGGCCGATGCGCCGCAGAGCACGCCGGACGCCTCGTCCGACGGCGTGCCCCGGAGCACCGTCCAGGCGGCGGAGGGCTCGTATGTCCTCGGCAGCGACGCGGTCAAGTCCGCGCTCGATGAAAAGCTGGAGGCCAACTGTGTCCTGCTCGCCGATGAGGACAGCGGCCAGTATTACTATACCCGCAATATCGACGCCAAAGCCTACCCCGCCAGCCTGACGAAGATCATGACGCTCCTGCTCGCGGTCGAGGCGGTCGAGCGCGGCGACGTGCAGCTCAGTGATACCGTCACCGCCTATGCCGACTGCAATGCCGACATGGTCGACGGCGCGAGCAATGCCGACATCAAGGTCGGCGAGACCATGACGTTCGAGGACTTTCTCTACTGCGCCATGATCTCCTCGGCCAACGAGGCGTGCAATGTCATCGCGGAGTACATCTGCGGCAGCATCTCGGCGTTTGTGCAGCGCATGAACGAGCGCGCGCAGGCCCTCGGCTGCACGGGTACGCACTTTGTCAACCCCCACGGCCTGCCGAACGACGATCACTACACCACGGCGCACGACCTCTACCGCATTACGAAAGAAGCGCTCGGCCTCGAGCTCTTCGCCACGATCTGCAACACGGTCAAGCACACCGTCCCGGCCACGAACCTGTCCGACGAGCGCACGCTCTCGAACACGAACGGCCTGATTAACCCCGAGTCGCCGATGTACCGCGGCTATTATTACGAGTATGCCAAGGGCGTCAAGACCGGCCACACGGACGCCGCGGGCTACTGCCTCATCTCCACGGCGGAGAAAGACGGCGTGCGCCTGCTGTGCGTGGTGCTCGGCGGCAAGGGCACGACCCGCGCCAACGGCACGACGGATTTCGGCAGCTTTTCCGACACGCTCACGGCCTACCGCTGGGTGTTTTCCAACTACGGCTGGCGCGATATCGTCAGCGCGAGCGACTTTATCTGTGAGGTGCCCGTGCGCTACGGGCGCGACAGCGACGGTGTCACCGTCCGCCCGGCGGAGAGCATCTCGGCCGTGCTGCCCGCGGCCGACAGTGCCGGTGCCCCGCAGTTTGACCGGCAGGTCACGATCTATTCCGAGCGCGACGGCAAGCCCCTCGAGGCGCCCGTCAAGGCAGGGGACGAGGTCGGAGAGCTCACGGTGTCGTATAACGGCACGGTCTACGGCACGGTCAAGCTCGTCGCGGCGGTCGATGTCGCCGTGTCGAAGGGGGCGTACATCGGCGGCCACCTGCGCGCCTTTTTCACGAACCCGATCGTGCTCGTCGTGCTGCTGCTCGTTGTGCTGGCCGTCATCGGCTATGTGCTGCTGCTTGTCCGCCGCCGCAAGCAGATGGAGGCCGCGCGCCGTCGCCGCCGCCGCGCGCAGATGGAGGCCGAGGAGGCCCGCCGCCGCGCGCAGATGCGTGAGACGCTGCATGAATTCGACCGCGACCATGTCGGCAGCGGCCGCCGCTGAATCCCCGCACCGCAACTGCACAGCCCGCCCGGTACGCCGGGCGGGCTGTTTTGCGTGTCCGGATTTTGACACACGATTCTTTATCATTTGTTTACAATTACGTCCCTCCGGACGCCCCGGACACATTGACCATTGCGGCACTTGATGATATAATACACTGTCTAAGTATCACCATTCCGGCGCACACTGGAACTGCATGTTCCCGTCCCGCCGGACAAGAGGAGCAGCTATGTGGATTTCGGATTCTTGGCAGGACTTTGAGGTGCTCGACTGTTCGCGCGGCGAAAAGCTCGAGCGCTGGGGCAGGTATACCCTCGTGCGCCCGGACCCCCAGGCCATCTGGGACACGCCGCGCACCGATCCCCGCTGGCGCACGGCCGACGGGCGGTACAGCCGCAGCCACACCGGCGGCGGCAGTTGGGACAAGCGCACCCTCCCACCGAGCTGGGACATCCGTTACCGTGACCTGACGTTCCGCGTCAAGCCCATGAACTTCAAGCACACGGGCATCTTTCCCGAGCAGGCCGCCAACTGGGACTACGCCATGGCGAAGATCCGCGCGGCCGGCCGCCCGGTCTCGGTGCTCAACCTCTTCGGCTATACGGGCGCGGCCACGGTCGCGTGCGCGGCCGCCGGGGCGAGCGTGTGCCATGTTGACGCGGCAAAGGGCATGGTCGCCTGGGGCAAGGAAAACGCCGCCGCCTCCGGTGTGGCCGACCGCCCCATCCGCTGGATCGTGGACGACTGCGGCAAATTCGTCGAGCGGGAGATCCGCCGCGGCCGCCGCTATGACGCCGTCATCATGGATCCACCGAGCTACGGGCGCGGCCCGGGCGGCGAGGTCTGGAAGCTTGAGACGAACCTCTGGCCGTTTGTGGAGCTGGTGTCCGGCGTGCTGTCGGACGATCCGCTCTTTGTCATCATCAATTCCTACACCACGGGCCTGAGCCCGTCGGTGCTCACGTATCTCTCGGAGAGCATCTTCACCCGGCGCTTCGGCGGCCATAGCGAATCGCAGGAGCTGGGTCTGCCGGTCACGGCGTCCGGTCTCGCGCTGCCGTGCGGGGCGACCTGCCGCTGGGAGCGCTGAGCGGAAAGGAACACCATGGAACCGATCTTACGAACCGAACATCTGACCTTTACCTACCCCGGCGAGGAGCGGCCGACGCTCGGCGATCTCTCGCTCGAGATCGCGCGCGGCTCGTTCGTGGCCGTGCTGGGGCACAACGGCTCCGGCAAGAGCACGCTCGCCAAGCTCTTCAACGCCATCCTGCTGCCGACCGGCGGCAAGGTGTATGTCGATGGCATGGACACGTCCGACGAGCGCAATCTCCTGCCCGTGCGCGCCACGGTGGGCATGGTCTTTCAAAACCCCGATAACCAGATCGTCGCCAACGTCGTCGAGGACGACGTGGCCTTCGCGCCCGAGAACCTCGGCGTGCCGCCGAAAGAGATCCGCGCGCGCGTCAATGCGGCGCTCAAGCAGGTCGGCATGTATGACTTTCGCCTGCACGCGCCGCACCTGCTCTCCGGCGGGCAGAAGCAGCGCGTGGCCATCGCGGGCGTCATCGCCATGCAGCCCAAGTGCATCGTGCTCGACGAGCCGACGGCCATGCTCGACCCCTCCGGCCGCCGCGAGGTGATCGACACGGCCACGAAACTCTGCCGCGAGCAGGGCATCACGGTCGTGCTCATCACGCACCACATGGAAGAGTGCATCGGCGCCGACCGCGTTATCGTGCTCTCGGGCGGCGCCGTCGTAGCCGACGGAGCGCCGAAGCAGGTCTTCTCGCAGGTCGAGCTGCTGCAGCGCGAGGGACTCACCGCGCCGGTCACGGTGCGGCTCGAGCATGCGCTGCGCGCCGCCGGCATGGACGTGCCGCTCGACGCGCTCACGGTGTCCGACTGTGCGGATGCCATCGCCGCCGCCCTGCAGAAATAACGACCGATCTTCACCGATAAAGGAAACGAAACTATGACGCCAATCATCCAGGTGGATCATCTCCGGCACGTTTACAGCGCCGGGACACCCTTTGAAAAAGTCGCAATCGACGATATTGATCTTGACATCCCCGCCGAACAGTTCGTGGGCATCATCGGCCACACGGGCTCCGGCAAGAGCACGTTCATCCAGCACCTCAACGGCCTGCTCGCGCCCACGTCCGGCACCGTGTTCTTCGACGGGGAGGACATCCACCGCAGCAAAGCTGCCACGCGCGACGTGCGCTTTCATGTCGGGCTGGTCTTTCAGTATCCCGAGCACCAGCTCTTTGAGGAGACGGTGTATAAAGACATTGCCTTCGGCCCCAAAAACGCCAAGCTCTCCGATACGGAGATCGACGAGCGCGTGCGCGAGGCCGCGCACTTCGCCGGCGTGGACGAGGCGCTCTTCGAGCGCTCGCCGCTCGAACTCTCCGGCGGGCAGAAGCGCCGCATCGCCATCGCCGGCGTGATCGCCATGCGCCCGCAGGTGCTCATTCTCGACGAGCCCACGGCCGGCTTGGATCCCGCGGGCTGCCGCGGCGTGCTCGAGAACATCGCGGCCTACCGGCGCGAGACCGGCTCGGCCGTCTTGCTCGTCACGCACAGCATGGACGACGCCGCGCGCATCGCCGACCGGCTCATCGTCTTCCACGCCGGGCATGTCGCCTTTGACGGCGCACCGGCGGAGGTCTTCGCCCACACGCAGGCGCTGCTCGACATCGGCCTCGACGTGCCGCAGAGCGCGCGCATCGCGCAGGCGCTGCGCGACCGGGGCGTCGCGCTCCCGCCGTCGATCTATACCCTCGAGCAGCTCACGGATGCGCTGCTCGCCGTCGGGAAGGAGGCGGGCGTATGCTGAGAGACGTCACCCTCGGCCAGTTTTTCCCCGGCAGCAGCGTCGTGCACCGGCTCGACCCGCGCTGCAAGCTCCTGCTGACCGTTGTCTACATCGCGGCGCTGTTCACGGCCGAGAACTATGTGTCCTACGCCGTCATGCTCGTCGTCACGGGCGTGTGCATCGCGCTCTCGCATATCCAGCTCAAGGTCATCCTCCGCGGGCTCAAGCCGCTGTGGATCATCATCCTGCTCACGGCCGTGCTCAACATGTTCTTCACGCCCGGGCGGGAGCTGGTGTCCTTCTGGAAGATCACCATCACCTACGAGGGACTTGTGCGCGCGGTGTTCATGGTGCTGCGCATCACGATGCTCATTGCCGGCACCTTCCTGCTGACGTATACCACCTCGCCCATCGCGCTCACGGACGCGATGGAGATCCTCTTCGGCCCGCTCAAGAAGATCAAGGTGCCCGTGCACGAGATGAGCATGATGATGTCCATGGCGCTGCGCTTTATCCCCACGCTCATCGAGGAGACGGACAAGATCATGTCCGCGCAGAAAGCGCGCGGCGCCGATTTTGAGACCGGCAACCTCATCCAGCGCGCCAAGGCGCTGCTGCCGCTGCTGGTGCCGCTGTTCGTGTCGGCGTTCCGCCGCGCGGACGAGCTGGCCGTGGCCATGGAGTGCCGCTGCTACCACGGCGACGAAGGCCGCACGCGCATGAAGCAGCTCACGTGGTGCACGCGCGACACGCTTGCCATGGTCTGGGGCACGCTCGTCCTCGCGGGGATGATCGTGCTTGCGAGGTTCGGCCTGTGAGGCGCAACATCGCCCTGCGCCTGCAGTATGACGGCACGGCCTATCACGGCTGGCAGGTGCAGAAGACGGACGTCACCGTCGCCGAAACGCTCGAGCGCGCGCTCACGAAGGTCTGCGGCGAGCCGATCAAGGTCGTCGGCTGCGGCCGCACGGACGCGGGCGTGCACGCGAAGCGTTACTGTGCCAATTTCCGCACCGACTGCACGATCCCGATCGACCGGGTGCCCCTCGCGGTCAATGCCCGCCTCCCGGCGGACATCGCCGTGGTCGACGCCGTTGCCGCGCCGGAGAATTTCAACGCCATCGGCTCGTGCATCCGGAAAGAATACGTCTATCAGATCTACAATTCCCGCATCCGCGATGCGTTTTTGGAGCACCGCGTCTGCTTTTATCCCCAGCCGCTGGATTTTGAGCGGCTCGCGCGCGCCGGCCGCGCCTTTGAGGGCACGCACGACTTTGCCGCCGTGCGCTCCGTCGGCACCGAGACGCGCACGACCGTGCGCACCGTGTACTGGTGCCGCGCGCAGCAGGACGGCCCGCGCATTTCCATCGCCGTCTGCGCCGACGGGTTTCTGTATAATATGGTGCGCGCCATCGTCGGCACCATGGTCTATGCGTCCTACGGCAAGATCGAGCCGGAGGCCATTCCGGCGCTGCTGGCCACGCGCGACCGGCGCCTCACGGGGCCGACCATGCCCCCGCAGGGGCTGTATCTCAACCGCGTGTGGTATGACGGTGCCGTCGGCGATATGATGAATCAGACCTGACACCGCGTCCGCCGTGCGGACAGGGGAGGAGTGTCCATGCACAATCACGCCAAGCATAACCCCAGACTGCGCCAGACCGTCATCGTGGCGGTGTGCGTGCTGGCGGTGCTGCTGTTTTTGTATCTGCTGCTGCGCGACAAGCCCGGCTCGGCGAACGACTATCTGGATGACAGCACGCCCTACACGTTCGATTCCAGCGCCAGCCGCACCTTCCGCACGGTGGACAGCCGCCTCGCGGTCGTGTCCTCGAGCGGCCTGCAGCTCCTCGATGAAAACGGCAAGACCGTCCTGCACGAGATCTTCACGCTCTCGCAGCCGGGCATCTCCGTCGGCGGGGAGCGCGTGTGCGCCTATGACATCGGCGGCACGACGCTGTGCGTGGCCGACTTCAAGGGCAGCAAGACCAACATCACGCCCGCCGGAGCCATCCTCAGCGCCGACCTGAGCGAGAGCGGCTATCTCGCCGTCTGCTCGGACGCTGCGGGCTACAAGGGCGCCGTCACGGTGTATGACACCTCCGGTAAGGCCGTCTATGTCTGGTATTCCGGCACCGGCTACCTTGTGCGCGCCGCCGTGAGCCCGGACGGGAAGTATCTCGCCGCGCTCTGCCTGCAGGATTCCGGCAGCGTCGTGCACACGTTCGCCCTCACGAGCGCTGATGAGCGCGGCAGTGCGGTGTGCGCCGATGAGCTCTTTGCCGATCTCTTCTGGCGCGGCGGCAAGGTCTGCTGCGTGTCGCAGACGCGCCTCGCGTTTTTTGACGACAATGCCAAACTCACCGCCGAGTACCCGTTCGGCGATATGTATCTGTATGATTACGCTGCCGAGGGCGACGGATTTGTCACCCTCGCGCTCAGCCGCTATCGCTCCGGCAGCGCCGAGCAGCTCGTCACGGTCGGTGCCTCCGGCAATGAACTCGGCAAGTGCGATACCGCCGGCACCGTCACGAGCCTGTCCGCCAACGGCAAGCAGGTGCTCGTGCAGTACAGCGACCGGCTCACGCTCTATAACCAGCAGCTCGATGAGATCAAGTCCGTCGAGCAGAACCTGCTCGGCGTCCGCCGCTCGGTGCTGCTGCGCCGGGGCGCGGCGCTGCTCGTGAGCGGCTCGAGCGCTGAGGTGCTCGCCTTCTGACCCCCGTAGCCTAGAGAGAAAGAACAGGGATACACCTATGAAGATCGTATTGACACTGGTGCTCGCCGCCATTTTCCTCGCCGCCGTCTGGGGCGGCTATCGCCGCGGGCTGATCCTCAGCGCCGCACAGCTCGCCGCCATCGTCGTCGCGCTCTACGGCGCGGCCATCCTCGCCGGTCAGTTTTCCGACCGGCTCCTGCCGGTGGCGGAGCCGTTTGCCGGCGGCTACTTTGAGGCGCAGCTCGACCTCGTCGCGGCCGACCTGCCGGATAACGACGCCGGTCTCTCGGGCGAGGACTGGGTGGCCGCGCACCCCGACACCGCGCAGGAATATGCCGAGCAGTGCTTTGCCGCGGCCGGCGTCTGCGGCCGCACGGCGCAGCGTATGGCGCGCGACGCGCTCGCCCAGCGCGACGAACAGGGCATCACCCTGCGCGCCGCGATGACGAATGTCTACTGCGCGCGGCTGTGCCGCGTGCTCGTCACGGCGGTCGGCTTTATCCTTTTTCTGCTTATTCTGGCCGCGATCGGCAATTTGCCGAATCTGGCCTTCCGGCTCCCAAATCGGGAAAGACTAAACGACATTGGCGGTGCCGCCCTCGGCGCGGTCAACGGCGTGTGCTTTGGCATCCTGCTGTGCTGGACATTGCAGTTTGCCGGCCCCGTCATCGGCCGCGACACGCTTGCGCACACCGCCCTGGCAAAAGCGCTGCTGGCCATCGATGTGCTCACGCTCGGCGTGGGCGTCTGACCGGTGCGCACGGAATCTATCGAACAGGAGAACCAGTCTATGCAGCCTACACTCTGCTCCCGCTGCAAGAAAAACGTAGCGGTGATCTTTATCACACGAATCGAAAACGGAGAGTCTCACAATGAGGGCCTGTGCCTGCGCTGCGCGCGCGAGCTGCACATCAAGCCCGTCGATGAGATGATGGAAAAGCTCGGCATCTCGGACGCCGATCTCGACAATCTCACCGGCGACGTGGCGGAAATGCTCGGCAGCATGGGCATGCTCGGCGGCGACGGTGCGCCCGATGCGGACGCCGACGCGGCCGACGCGGGCACCGACGAGGACGACGGCAAGACCGCGACGTTCCCGTTTTTGAACCGCCTCTTCAACCAGAATCCGCCCCCGGCGCAGGATGCCGCCGCGTCCGAACCGCCGCGTGCCGACGGTGCCGCCGCCGACAAGCGCGGCGCCGCTCCGCGCAAGCTCAAGTTCCTCAATAACTACTGCATCGACCTCACGCAGCGCGCCCGCGACGGCAAGCTCGACGCCATGGTCGGCAGGGAGGAGGAGCTCGAGCGCGTCATCCAGATCCTCAACCGCCGCCAGAAGAATAACCCCTGCCTCATCGGCGAGCCCGGCGTCGGCAAGACGGCCATTGCCGAGGGGCTTGCCCAGCGCATCGCGGAGGGCAACGTGCCGTATAAGCTGCGCGACAAGCAGGTGTATCTGCTCGACCTCACGGCGCTCGTGGCGGGCACGCAGTTCCGCGGCCAGTTCGAGAGCCGCATGAAAGGGCTTATCGAGGAGATCCGCCGCGTCGGCAACATCATCCTCGTCATCGACGAGGTGCACAACATCGTCGGCGCCGGCGATGCCGAGGGCAGCATGAACGCCGCCAACATCCTCAAGCCCGCGCTCTCGCGCGGCGAGATCCAGGTCATCGGCGCCACGACGTTCGCCGAGTACCGCAAGCACATCGAAAAAGACGCGGCGCTCGAGCGCCGCTTCCAGCCCGTCACGGTGGCCGAGCCGAGCATCGACGACAGTGTCGAGATCCTCAAGGGCGTGCGCCGCTATTACGAGGACTTCCACGGCGTCGTCATTCCGGACGCCATGTGCCGCCTCGCCGTCGTGCTCAGCGAGCGCTATATCACCGACCGTTTCCTGCCCGACAAGGCCATCGACCTCATCGACGAGGCCTGCTCGGACGTAAACCTGAAAAATCCCGACCTCATCCGCGCGGACGAAGTCGAAAAGGAGATCGGCGACTATGCGCGCGAGCGCGAGCTGCTGGCCTCTGCGCCGCCGAAGACCGGCGACGACTATGACGAGCAGGAGCTCGACCGCCGCTACGAGCGCATCGCCGAGCTGCGCAGCCGCGAGATGCAGCTTCAGACCGAGCTCGACGCCCTGCGCGCCAAGGGGCGCCCGGAGCTGACGGCGGATAACCTCGCGCGCATCATCGAGCTCTGGACGAAGATTCCGGCTGCGAGCATCCGCGCCGATGAGTTTGAGCAGCTCGCCGGCCTCGGCGACCGGCTGCGCGCGCACATTGTCGGCCAGGATCCGGCCATCGACACCGTCTGCGCCGCCATCCGGCGCAGCCGCGTCGGCCTCCAGGCCAAGCGCAAGCCCGTGAGCTTCCTGTTCGTCGGCGGCACCGGCGTCGGCAAGACGGAGCTGGTCAAGCGCCTTGCCGACGAGCTCTTCCACGCGCCCGAGTCGCTCATCCGGCTCGACATGTCGGAGTTCATGGAGAAGTTTTCCGTCTCGCGCATGATCGGCTCGCCCCCGGGCTACGTCGGCTATGACGAGGCCGGCCAGCTCACGGAGAAGATCCGCCGCCGGCCGTACTCCGTCGTCCTCTTCGATGAGATCGAAAAGGCGCACCCGGACGTCATGAACCTGCTGCTGCAGATCCTCGACGACGGCCGCATCACGGACGCGCAGGGACGCACCGTGAACTTTGAAAACACGGTCATCATCATGACCACGAATGCCGGCAGCAACACGCACACCGGCGCGCTCGGCTTCGGCCTGAGCGCGGACGATCAGAGCCGTGAACGTGCACAGCGCGCGCTCAACGAGTTCCTGCGGCCGGAGTTTCTCAACCGCATCGACGAGATCGTCTACTTCAACCACCTCACGGAGGAAAACTTCCGCGCCATCGCTGCCCTCATGCTCGGCGAGGTGCGCACTGCCATGGCCGAGCGCGGCATGACCCTGCACTGGACGCCTGCCGTCATCGACTACCTCGTGCGCAAGGGTTACAGCGAGACGTACGGCGCGCGCAACCTGCGCCGCACCATCCAGCGCGACGTGGAGGACGCCGTCGCTTCCGCCATCGTTGCGCAGCGCAAGGCCGCCGGGGACATCGGCATCGACGCGCAGGACAATCACATCACCGTCACGATCGACGGCAAGGAGGTCATCGCATGAACCGTTTGGAGATCATTCAGGGCGACATCACGAAGTCCGATGTTGACGCCATCGTCAACGCCGCCAACTGCTCGCTGCTCGGCGGCGGCGGGGTGGACGGCGCCATCCACATGGCCGCCGGCACCGGCCTGCTCAATGAGTGCCGCGGCCTCAACGGCTGCCGTACCGGCGAGGCGAAGATTACGCGCGGCTACCGCCTGCCGGCGCGCCACGTCATCCACACGCCCGGCCCCCGCTGGCGCGACGGGCAGCACGGCGAACCGGAGCTGCTGGCCAATTGCTACCGCAACTGCCTGCGTCTGGCGAGCGAGAATGGCTGCCATACGGTCGATTTCCCGTCCATCAGCACGGGCGTCTACCATTTCCCGCTCGCTCAGGCGGCGCAGATCGCCGTGCGCGAGATCACGGCCTATCTCGCCGGCCATCCCGAGATCACCCGCGTGCGCATGGTCTGCTTTGACAGCCGCACCCGCGCCGCATACGAGGCCGCGCTGGCCGCGCAGGAATGCGCCGGCTGACGCTCACCGTCACGCCGGAGCAGGCAGGCCGCACGGTCAAGAGCCTGCTCCGGCGTGAACTGCGCATGGCCGACGGCGCTGTCGCCCGCGTCAAGACCGTGCCGGACGGCATCTGCGTAAACGGCGTGCACGCCCGCACGATCGACCGCGTCTCGGCGGGGGACACCCTCACCGTGCGCATCGACGACAAGCGCCCCGGCGGCAGGTTCACGCCCGTGGCCGTGCCGCTGGACATTTTGTATGAGGACGCCGACCTGCTCGCGCTCAACAAGCCGGCCGGCATGGCCGTCCACGGCGGGTACGACCGCGGCGACCCCACGGTCGCCAATGCGCTCGCCGCCTATCTCGGCGCCGACGCGGTCTTCCACCCCGTCAACCGGCTCGACCGCGGCACGTCGGGCGTCATGCTCATCGCCCGCAGCGGCTATGTGCACGACCGGCTGCGCCGTGTGCTGCACACGGGCGGCTTTCGCCGCACCTATCTCGCCGCCGCCTGCGGCACCGGCCTGCCGATGCATGGCACCATCGACCTGCCCATCGCCCGCGCGGACGACGGCACGACCCGCCGCACCGCCTCGCCGGACGGCCAGCCGTCCGTCACGGACTACACCGTGCTCGCCGAGCGGGACGGGTACACGCTCCTGCTGATCGCGCCGCGCACCGGCCGCACGCACCAGATCCGCGTCCACTTTGCTGCGCTCGGCCATCCGCTGCTCGGCGATAAGCTCTACGGCGGCGATGCGTCCCTGCTCGCGCGCCCGGCGCTGCATTCGGCCGCGGCCGAGCTCACGCAGCCCGTCACCGGGCAGCTCCTGCACATCACCGCGCCGGTCCCGGACGACCTGCGCGCGTTTGGTTTTGAGAGGTACTTATGAAGAAACGTTCCATCACGATCCTGTATAATTCGCCCGTCATCCTCACGTTCGCGCTGCTGAGCCTGCTCGCGCTCGGCCTCGGCAAGCTCACCGACGGCTGGACGACGCAGAACCTCTTTTGCGTCTACCGTTCGTCGCTGACGGACTGGCTGACCTACCCGCGCTTTTTCCTGCACGTGCTCGGTCATCCCGATTTTGCCGCCTATTGCAGCAACATCGTCATGCTCCTCGTCGTCGGGCCGACGGCGGAAGAGCGCTTCGGCGGCAAGCGTATCCTGCTTGCCATCGCGCTCACGGCGCTCGTCACGGGGCTGGTGCTCTGGTTCTTCTTCCCGAACAGCGCGCTCATGGGCGCGTCCGGCGTCGTGTTCATGCTCATCGTGCTCGCGTCGTTCGCCGGCATGCGCACCGGCACCATCCCGCTCACGCTCATCCTCGTGCTCATTCTCTACCTCGGCAGCGAGATCTTTCAGGCCGTCACCGGCACGGCCGGTCTTGCCCAGCTCACGCACATCGCCGGCGGCGTGCTCGGCATGATCTTCGGCTTCACGTGGAGCCGCGGAAAGCGGGCGGCGCGATGACCATTCTCGTCAGTGCCTGCCTGCTCGGCGTCGCCTGCCGGTATGACGGCGCGTCGAAAGGTCTTCCGGAGGACGTTCTGCGTGCCCTCATGGCGCGGCACACGCTCGTGCCCGTCTGCCCGGAGCAGCTCGGCGGCCTGCCGACGCCGCGCGCCCCGTCCGAGCGGCGGGGCAGCCGCGTCGTCATGCGCACCGGCGCCGACGTCACGGACGCCTACGCCCGCGGCGCGCAGCAGACGCTCGCCCTCGCGCAGCGCTTCGGCTGCACGGCCGCGCTGCTCAAGCAGCGCAGCCCCTCGTGCGGCCATGGCGAAATTTATGACGGCACCTTCACCGGCACGCGCGTCCCCGGTGACGGCGTCACCGCCGCGCTCCTTTCCGCGCACGGCATCCGCGTCTACGGCGAGGACGCCGTTTCAGAGCTTCTGGAACTGTAATTACGGGAACCAATATGGTATGGCAAGCCCCCGGAGCAGCCGCTCCGGGGGCTTGCCGTGTCATGTCCGCGGCGGGTACTGCGCGCGGGCGATGCGCAAAAAGGCGTCCAGCACGCTCCATGCGGCGGCGCTCTTCGCGTAACCGAAGCTGATCGGATAGCGCATGCTCTCCGGCATCCGCAACTGGTGCACCCCGTCGAGCGGGAGCGCGCCCTGCGCCGACCCGGCCAGATTTTCCGGGCAGAAGCACGCGCCGATCCCCTCCGCGCACAGCGCCAGCAGCGTCTCCGAGTTGCTGGAGACCGCCTGCACCACCGGCTGAAAGCCTGAGCGCCGGAACGCCGCGCGCTCCAGATCGCCCACGATGTCCTCCGCGCTGCCGAGCACGAACGGACAGTCGCGCAGTGCGCGCAGGTCGCCGCGCTCGATCTCGCCGCGGTGCGCCGCGAGATCGATCCCGTGCGCGCGCAGCAGCGCGTCGTGCACCAGCAGCATGGTCACCTCCGTGTAAAACGGCTGCAGCACGATGCCCGGCGGCGCCTTGGCAAAGTGCGCGATGGCGAGGTCGATCTGCCCGTCGCCGAGCAGCTTGAGCAGCGCCTGATTCGTCTCCTCCACCAGCACCACGCGCACATTCGGGTACTGCGCCTGAAATTCCGGCACGATCGCCGGCAGGATCGCCCGCCCGCGCGTATACGCCACGCCGATGCGCAGCTCGCCGCGCTGGTTTTCCGCAATGTCGCAGAATGTCCGCTGCATTTCACTCTGAAGCTGCAAAAGCCGCTCGGCGCAAAAAGCAGCGCCCGGCATCGTCTCCATGCTGCGGGTCGCGGCCATTGTGTGCATCTCGTCGGCCTATGCGGGCATTTTCCGCGCTACGGGTCTGCTCGACGGCGCCACGGCGCGCATCGCGCGCCTGAGCCGGTGCATCACCCCCTACGGTGCCATGCTCTGCACGTCGGCCGTCGCGTCCATGATCGCCTGCAACCAGACCCTTTCTATCCTCCTCACGCACCAACTCTGCGCCGGCACGGAGCCGGACGGCGCGGCGTGCGCCATTGACCTGGAAAACTCGGCCGTCATCCTCGCGCCGCTCGTCCCGTGGTCAATCGCGGGCGCGGTGCCGTTGGCCACGGTCGGCGCGCCGGAGCAGAGCCTGCTGCTTGCGTGCTATCTGTACCTGCTGCCAGCGTGCGTGCTCGTCCGTAATTGCCTGCGCCGCCGTCGCGTCGCTGCCTGACTTGATAATTGCGCCGAATGTGGTACAATAGGTACATTCTGATTTTGCGATGTTCGGACTGGAGGTGTACGGGATGGAGCGGACAGCGCTTCCGATCGCGGTGTTTGATTCGGGGCTCGGCGGCATCAGCGTTCTGCGCGCGCTCGTGCAGCGCCTGCCGGGTGAGGATTTTCTCTATTTTGGCGACTCGGCCAACGCGCCCTATGGCGTGCGCCCGGCCGCGGAGGTTCGCCGCCTGACGCAGGACGCCATCACCCGGCTCTATGACCGCGGCATCAAGGCCGCCGTCATTGCCTGCAACACGGCCACGAGTGCGGCCATCGGCCCGCTGCGCGCCGCCTTTCCGGATATCCCCGTCATCGGCATCGAGCCCGCGCTCAAGCCAGCCGTAGCGCACCACCGGCGCGTGCTCGTGCTGGCTACGCCCCTGACGCTGCGGGAGGAGAAATTCGCGGCGCTCATGCACCGGTGCGCCGGCTGCGCCGAGATCACGCCGCTGCCGTGCCCGGAGCTGGTGGAGTTTGTCGAGCGCGGCGAGATCGATTCGCCCGCGCTCACGGCCTACCTCGACCGGCAGCTCGGCCCCTATGCCGGCCGCGTGGACGCGGCCGTGCTCGGCTGCACGCACTTTCCGTTCGCCCGCCGGGCGATCCGCGCCGCCCTCGGCGGCGCCGCGCTCTATGACGGCAGCGACGGCACCGCCCGCGAGACGCTGCGCCAGCTCGTGCGCCGCGGCTGGGTGCGCGGCGGCAGCCGCGGCACCGTCACGCTGGAAAACAGCCTCCCGTCCGAGCTTCCGCTCAGCCGCCGACTGCTCGACCTGCCCCGGGAGGATTGACGCATCATGCAGATCCAACGCATACCCTTTCCGCCCATCGGCTCAAATATGTACGTCATCACCGAAGGGCGTGACGCGATCGTCCTCGACCCCTGGCCGGACGAGACCGTGATGCAGCGCCTGCGCGGATATCACGTGCTCCTCGTGCTCACGCACGAGCATATCGACCACATCTCCGGCCTCGGCCGGATGCAGCGCACCCTCTCGGCGCGCACCCTTTGGCAGGAAAACTGTACCCCCTGGCTGCGCAACCCCGGCAACACGACGCCCGTGCTGCTTGCGGCGCTGAGCGTCTCGCGCGGGGAGGAAGCCCGCGCGTTTCTGCGCACGCTGAATCTCAAGACCGAGACGTACCGGCCGGACATGACCTTCGGCGCGCACATCGTGCTCGATTGGGGCGCGCTGCACCTCGAGGGCTTCGCCACGCCCGGCCATTCGCGCGGCAGCGCGTGCTACCGCATCGGGGCGGATGCCTTTTTCAGCGGCGACACGCTCGTGCCCGGCTATGCCGTCGTCACGCGCCTGCGCGGGGGAGACGCCGCCGTGCTCGCGGACAAGACCGTGCCGTTTCTGCGCACGCTGCCGCCGGAGCTCACGCTCTATCCCGGCCACGGCCGCTGCGGCATGCCGCTCGGCGAGGCGCTGGCGGGCATACAGTGGTAAGTGCGCTGCAAAGCTTCCAGAGTTTTTTCGACATATTTATGTGATTTCGTTCAAAAAACGCCCTATGAAATGCGGTGCGTCCCGTTTCCCGGCGACAAAAAGCCTTGACACCTGTGAGAAAACATGCTAGACTAATCACAGCAGTTAAGGGTAAAAGTTTTTTGTGGGATTTTTTATGTGATGGCCTCCGGCACTCCTCCGGGGGTCATCTCATTTTTAAAAAACCGCGCCGCGCGGGCGAAAAATGCTTGACACGCGCGGCACCGTCTGGTATTCTATTAGAGCGCTCCAAAGACAGCAGGTGGCTTGACCGCGGAAATCCTGCCGAGGATCCATCCATTATGATGTTTCTTTTTCTGTTTCCGGGGCTTTGGCCGCGGAAATTTTTTTGGGCGTGTATTTTTCACACGGAGGTGAAATCACACTATGCCGAACGCAAAAGTTCTCAGCGAGAAGCAGGCGATCGTCGCCGCTCTGGTCGAGCGGCTCAAGGGCGCCAGCGCCGGCGTGTTCGTCGATTACAAGGGTATCACCGTCGATGAAGACACCAAGCTGCGTACCGAGCTGCGTCAGAACGACGTGGAGTATTCCGTCGTCAAAAACACCCTGACCCGCTTTGCGCTCAAGGATGTCGGTCTCGAGGCTATGAGCGATCTGCTCAATGGTACGACTTCGCTCGCAACCAGCACGGCCGATCCGATCGTCCCGATCCGCATGATCCACGACGCAAGCGAGAAGATGGCGAACGACAAGAAGTTCATCGTCAAGGGCGCTTTCCTCGAGGGCAAGGTCCTCTCCGAGGCTGAGATCGCGGAGATCGCGCAGCTCCAGAACAAGGATGCGCTGTACTCCAAGGTTCTGGGCACGATGCTGGCTCCCATCACGGGTCTGGCCGTCTGCCTGAACCAGGTCGTCGAGCAGATGGGCGGCGCTGCCGCACCTGCCGAGGCCGAAGCTCCCGCCGCCGAATAAGGCGACCACTTCACTTAACTATTTAGGAGGAAAATTACCATGGCTAGCGAAAAAGTCACTGCTATGATCGAAGAGATCAAGGCTATGTCCGTCCTCGAGCTGTCCGAGCTCGTGCACGAGATCGAAGATGTGTTCGGCGTTTCCGCCGCTGCTGCTGTTGCTGCCGCTCCGGCTGCCGGCGCTGCTGCTGCCGCCGAGGAGAAGACCGAGTTTGATGTCGTTCTGACCGGCTTCGGCGATCAGAAGATCAAGGTCATCAAGGCCGTCCGTGAGATCACCAACCTGGGTCTGGCGGAAGCCAAGGCGAAGGTCGAGGGCATCCCCTGCGCCATCAAGGAGCAGGTCTCCAAGGACGAGGCCGAGGAGCTCAAGAAGAAGCTCGAGGAAGTCGGCGCTTCTGTCGAACTCAAGTAATCGAACCTTACACACAAAAAACCTCCGTGCCGTCCGGCACGGAGGTTTTTTCATTCGCACTGCCACAAATACCGCCGCAGATCCACGTGCTGCGCGTCGCGCAGCGCCACGCCCTCGCGCGCGAGCAGCGCCGCCTGCGCGTCCCAGCCGGGCACGAGCCGCCCACTGTGATCCACCACGCGGTGGCACGGATAATCGCCGTAGCGCTCGGCCTGGCTGAGCACGCGCCCGACCAGCCGCGCGTTTTTCGGCCGGCCGATCAGCCGCGCGATCTGCCCGTAGGTCGCCACGCTTCCCTCCGGGATCTCGCCCACCGCGGAGAGGATCTCATAGATCAGCCGTTCGTCTGTCGCCGCCATTGCCGCAGCCTCCTTTCGCCGGGCACCTGCCCGGAAAATCTGACCGGCCGGCAGCGTGCGCTGCCGGCCGGTTCGTTTGTGCTTGTGCGGCCGCGCTTATGCGCCGAAGCTGACGCTCTTGGCCGCCTCCACGAAGCTCGGCTCGTAGGTGTCAAAATCGTCCTTCACGCTCGCAAACTGCACCATCCAGAAGCCGTCGTCGGCCTGATACAGCACGGTCAGGTAGCGGTACTCGACGTCCTGATCCTCATTGTAGTAGTTATACAGCAGGGTCGGGTTGCCGTCGATGTCGTCACCCGCGACGGGCTCCTTGTCGCTGTTGGCCTGCATGACGAGCTCGGCGTACTGCTCGAGCGTGACGTCCTCCACGCCGGCGGCGGCGAACTGATCCTGCGTCTCGTGCAGCGCGAGCACGAGCGCCGTGTCGGCGGCGTAGCACACGGTGTAGCCGTCCACGGACTGCTTGCTGAAGTCGTCCGTGAGCGTGATCGTCATGCCCTCGTCGGAGAAGGTCTTGGCCGAGGCGTCAAACGGGTTGGAGCTGCCGCAGCCGGCGAGCACGGCCACGAGCAGCAGCGTGCAGATGATGGCGGTGAATGTACGTTTCATGTTGGGGGTCTCCTTTTTCTTTCTTGAGATATGACAGCGGCTCATTCGGCCGGTGTGTCCGTTTTCGGCTGGTACTGATACGGCACCGGATCCGGTTCGGCGTAGCCGGTGGCGATGTCGAACTGCTTGATGAGCTGCGAGATGCCGAGTTTCGTCACCATCAGCTCGTCATAGGCCAGATCGTCCGTGAAGCCGTTCTCGCGGCACTCCTCGAGCCCCTCCTTCACGTCCTCGAGCTCGGACACGCACTGCTCGTACAGGTCCTCGAGCTTGCCGAGCGCGGTGGCGGTGTCATCGCCGCTGCCCTCAACGGGGCACACGCTCTCGAACCGGCGGCCGATGCGCACGATCGCGGAGTAACCCGCCTGCAGCATCATGAGCGTGAGTGCGCCCTCCTGTCCGGCGGCCTCGCTCTGCTTCATACCGGTCATCATGTCCGATACGTCCTGCAGCCACTGCTTGTGCACGCCCTTGAGCTGGTCAAGGCGCTCGGTGAGCTGGGCCTCGGAGTGCCGGTTGGCGGAGTAGCCGCCCTTTTTCAGTTTGCGGGTCAGACGTTCCATAGTATTTGCATCCTCCAAAAATGATTTTCGATCAATCGTCCACGTCGAGTGCTTCCAGGCCCTTGGCGGGGATGGGGCGGCTGTCGCCGTGGCGGACAAAGAGCATGGTCACGAACGCGCCGGCCACGAAGATGGCGGCGTAGGGGAAGAGCACGGTCATGCCGAGCTTATCCATCAAAAAGCCCGAGAACATCGGCGTGACGACCTGCGCTGCCATGCTGGCCGTGTAGTAAAAGCCGGTGTAGCGGCCGACGTCGCTGCCGGAGCACATCTCCACGACCATCGGGAAGGAGTTGACGTTGATGGTCGCCCAGCCGATGCCGGCGAGGCAGAACATGGCGTTCATGAGCATCGTGGGGCTCTCGGCGTTGAGGAAGGCGGCCACGCCGAACGCGACGGCCAGCATCACCACGCCGCCGAGAATGGTCTTCTTGCGGCCAATCTTGGACGCCACGATGCCGACGGGCAGGTAGGCCACGATGGCGGCGGCCTGCGCGAGCATGAGCGTGAGGTTGTAGTCCTTGTGCAGGATGTTGCTGGCATAGACGGAGTATTTCGACGTCACGGCGTTGTAGCCGAAGAACCACAGCACGATCGACAGCAGCAGGAAAATGAGCGACCGGCGCTCGGCCTTGCCGAGCTTGCCGGAGCCTGCGGGCGCGTCGCCGTCGTCGCCGTTGTCGATGCCGAAGCGTTTGCTGTCGGCCTGCATCTCGGCCACGAACTTCGGCTCGTTGACCGTCAGGCGGAAGATCAGCAGCGCCAGCAGCATGATGCCCGTAATCACGGAGAAGTACGCCGTGTAGCTCATGAGCGAGTTGCGCACGGAGCTCGTGGCGAAGGCCATGCCGATGGCCAGCACGAGGATGCCGCCGGCGGTGCCCATGAGGTTGATGACGGCATTCGCCTTACTGCGCAGCGGTTTGATGGTAACATCGGGCATGAGCGCGACGGCAGGGGAGCGGAACGTGGCCATGGCCACGAGCACGACGAGCAGCAGCGCGATAAAGCCGATGAGAGCGCCCGGGTGCTGCACGGTCGTCTGGTGGGCGTAGGCCTGGCGCGCGGGCACGACGTAGTTCGTGTAGTCGTGGTTCGTCACGGTCTTGCCGTCGGCAGATGTGACCTGGCTCGTGATGGCGGCAAATTCGTCCTCGGTGAAGGTGTCCTCGAGCACGAACGTCTCGCCGTCGGGCGTCTTGAGCGTGCGGTCGGCCTCCTGCTGGTACACGACGCGCAGCGCGGCGGGGTCGTCGATCGCGGCGGCCGCGTCGATGTTTTTGAGCTGTGCATCATCGACGAGCGACAGGCTGATGAACGCGATGGCCGCAAGGATCGTGCCGAAGACGATAAACGGCGTGCGGCGGCCGCGCTTGCCGGTGTGCTTGTCGGAGATGGCGCCGAACAGCGGCAGCAGAAACAGCGCCAGAATGTTGTCGAGCGCCATGATGACGCCGGACCACGCCTGCGACATGCCGAACTTGTTCGTCAGGATCAGGGGGATGGTGTTGTCATACGCCTGCCAGAAGGCGCAGATCAGGAAAAAGGCAAAGCCAACGCAGATGGTGCGCTTGTAGTTGAGCTTCACAGCAATACCTCCATCGTTCTGTTTCGGATTCGTCTCATTCTACAATACCTCGCCCCGCAATTCAACAGGCATTTGACGAAAACGCACTTTTGTTGTTTAATAGGGACAAAGCAATCCGGCGGCACGTGCCGCCGAAAGGAGGACGCATTATGAATTGGAAAACAGCCTGTAAGATCGCCGCGCCGGCCGCTGCCTGCGCGGGTGCGTTTGCGTTTCTCGTCGCGCCGGGGCATGCCACGCGCGCGCAGAAGGCGCCGTTTTTGTACCGCAACTACGCCCACCGCGGCCTGCACACCGAGGACGGCAGCGTGCCGGAAAATTCGCTCCCGGCGTTTCGCGCCGCGGCCGAGGCGGGCTATGCCGTCGAGATGGACGTGCACCTGACGGCAGACGACCAGCTCGTCGTGTTTCACGACGATACGCTCGAGCGCATGTGCGGTGTGCCGGGCGTGATCGACGACTTCACGCTCGCCGAGCTGCGCGCGCTGCGTCTCGGGGAGACGGACTGCGTCATCCCGACGTTTGCCGAGGCGCTCGCCGCACTCGGCGGCCGCGTGCCGCTGCTGCTCGAGGTCAAGCGCGGGCACAACAACCGCCGCCTGTGCGCGCTGACGCTTGCCGCCCTGCGGACTTACGGCGGGCCGTACTGCGTCGAGAGCTTTGACCCGACGATCGTCGCGTGGTTCCGCCGCAACGCGCCCGATATCCTGCGCGGCCAGCTCAGCCAGCCGCCGAAGGACTACGGCAAGGCGCTCAACAAGCCCGCGGCCGCCATCGTCGGCAACGTGCTCACGAACGTCATCGCCCGCCCGCAGTTCATCGCCTATAAGATCGGCCCCAAGCCGCTGAGCGTGCGCCTGTGCGAGGCCATGGGCGCCGTGCGCGCCGGCTGGACGAGCCGCGCCTGGACGCACGAGCACGATTATGACATCGTCATCTTTGAGCACTACCGTCCCGGCGCGTGGTTCCGCGCCGACGCCTGACGCGCACTGCCGCGGAAAATACCAACAGCCGCACCGGTTTCCCGGTGCGGCTGTTGCTGTTGTTGGTTTGTGTTTGCATGCCCACGGCGGATGCAGACCCGGGCTTGCAGATTGGATGGAAGAGAGAACACAAACGAGAGTATAAGCGAACATCATCAAACGAAACGATGTTTACTGAACACATCCTACCATTTGTGTTTGGCTATGTCAAGCCTTTTCCGCAAGTTTTTGAACTTTTTTTGCATTTTTCACGCTTTCGCGCCGCTGCGCAGGATCTGCGCCAGCTCCGCCACGTCGCGCAGGACGTATTTCGGCTGCACGTCGGAGGCTTTCAGGATGGCCTCGTCCGTCTCGCCGGACATGACGAGCACGCTCTGTGCACCCGCGTTCACGGCCACGGCGATGTCGGTGTAGATCCGGTCGCCCACGCAGCAGATCTGCGCGTTCGGCACGCCGGTCTGCGCCGAGATGACGTCGACCATGTTGCGGTTGGGCTTGCCGATGTAGGTCGGCTTGACGCCGGAGGCGGCGGTCAGCAGCGCGCAGATGCTGCCGCAGTCGGGCAGCACCTCGCCGGCCGGCATGGGGCAGACCCAGTCGGGATTTGCGGCGATGAACGCCGCCCCGCGGCGCAGAAAGTGCACGGCCTTGTCGAGCTTTTCGTACACGAGCTCGGTGTCGAACCCGGCCACGACGATCTCGGCGCCGTCTTCCACGAGCGGGATGCCGTAGCTGAGCAGCTCGCGGCGAAACGCCTGCGTGCCGACGAGGTACACGGGCTTGCCCGCGTAGTGCTGGTTGAGATACAGCGCCGTCGCCATGCCGGAAGTGAACACGTTTTCGCTCTCGCACGGGAAGCCCAGATGCCGCAGGCGCGTGATGTAGTCGGTGCCTGCGCGCGAGGAGTTGTTGGTCAGGTAGATATACTGCCGGCCGGTCTCGGCCAGCGTGTGGATGAAGTCGACCGCGCCGGGAAACACGTCGTCCCCGAGGTAGAGCGTGCCGTCCATGTCCAGCAGGAACAGGCGCGCGCCGAGCAGGTCTTTCAGATCGTTCATGGGAGCCACCTCACAGAATCTTATTTTTTTCTTAACACCCTATTATACCATGAAAAACCCCGCGCACAATCCCAATTATTCCGGCGTCGGGTGTTGAAAAAAGCGGTCAATGTGCTATAATATTAAAATCTGTACCGTGGGTCGCTATTGCATGCAGGCCGGTACGGATTTAAGTGTGTAATTAATTTTTTGGAGGCATAGATATGGCAAAGAAACAATTCAAGGCCGAGTCGAAAAAACTGCTCGACATGATGATCAACTCGATCTACACGCACAAGGAAATTTTCCTGCGCGAGATCATCTCCAACGCCTCGGACGCGATCGACAAGCTCTGCTACCAGTCCCTCACGGATGAGAACGTGGGCATGGCGCGCAGCGATTTCAAGATCCGCGTCACCCCCGACAAGGACACGCGCACGATCACGGTGTCGGATAACGGCATCGGCATGACGAAGGAGGAGCTCGACAGCAACCTCGGCGTCATCGCCCGCAGCGGTTCGCTGAAGTTCAAGGACGATCTCGGCGAGAACGCGCAGGAGGACGCCGCCATCGACATCATCGGCCAGTTCGGCGTGGGCTTCTACTCCGCGTTCATGGTCGCCGATAAGGTCACGGTCATCACCCGCGCATACGGCAGCGACACCGCCTACCAGTGGGTCAGCACCGGCGCCGACGGCTATACCATCACCGAGGCGCAGAAGGATACCGTCGGTACCGACGTCATCATGCACATCAAGCCCGACGAGACCGGGGAGAAGTACTCCACCTATCTCGAAAACTGGAAGCTCATGATGCTCATCCGCAAGTATTCCGACTATGTCCGCTGGCCGATCGTCATGGACGTCGAGCAGAGCGACTGGGTCGACACCGGCGAGAAGGACGAAAAGGGCGAGCCGAAGATGGAGATGGTCACCCGCACCGAGGAGCAGACCATCAACAGCATGGTCCCCATCTGGCAGCGCAGCCGCAAGGAGGCGACGGATGAGGAGTGCATTGCGTTTTATAAGGACAAGTTCCACGACAAGGACGATCCGCTGGCCGTCATCCGCGTCAACGCCGAGGGTCTGATTTCCTACCGTGCGCTGCTGTTCATCCCGGCCAAGGCGCCGATGAACATGTTCACCCGCGAGGCCGATCCCGGCCTGGAGCTGTATAGCTCCGGCGTCATGATTATGGATAAGTGCACCGACCTCCTGCCGCCGTGCTATGCGTTTGCCCGCGGCGTGGTCGATTCGCCCGACCTGTCGCTGAACATCTCGCGTGAGATGCTCCAGCACGACCGCCAGCTCAAGCTCATCGCGGCCAACCTCGGCAAGAAGATCAAGTCCGAGCTGACAAAGCTCATGACCAACGACCGTGAAAAGTATGAGCAGTTCCACGCTGCGTTCGGCATGATGCTGCGCGCCGGCGCCGTCACCGAGACGGGCGACAAGGTCGACGAGATCAAAGACCTGCTGCTCTACCACACGAGCGAGACGAAGCTCGTCTCCCTCAAGGAATACGTCGACGCCATGCCCGCCGAGCAGACGAAGATCTACTTTGCCTGCGGCGAGAACGTCAAGCGCCTGCTGAGCCTGCCGCAGGCCGAGCAGCTCCACGAAAAGGGCTTTGATGTCCTGTGCATGACCTCGCAGATCGATGAGTATTTCGTCGACACCATGAAGAGCTACGCCGACAAGCCGTTTTGCAACATCGCGACCGACGATCTCGGCCTCGAGACCGAGGAAGAGAAGAAGGAGACCGAGGCCAAGCAGGCCGAGGACAAGGATCTGCTCGACTTCGTTAAGGAGACGCTCGGCGACCAGGTCGCGTCCGTGCGCCTGTCCAATAAGCTCGTGTCCAGCGCCGTGTGCCTGAGCACGGAGGGTGGCGTCACGCTCGAGATGGAGCGCTATTTCAAGAGCATGCCCGGCGCGCCGACCGATATCCGCGCCATCCGCGTGCTCGAGCTCAATGCCAATCACCACGCCTATCAGACCATGAAGGAAGCGTTCGATGCCGGCGACAAGGACAAGGCCGCCCGCATTGCGAAGATCCTGCACGCGCAGGCGCTGCTCATCGCGGGCGAGCCGCTCGAGGATCCGGCCGCGTATTCGGAGCTGGTCTGCACGCTCATCTGATGCCACTGCCCCTGACCGCCGCACCCCGGCGGTCAGGGAACCCATGTAAGGAGCTGTCTATGGAACCGCGTCTTGGTATCTATATCCACATCCCGTTTTGCGCGAGCAAGTGCGGCTACTGCGATTTTTATTCCTGCGCCGGCGCGGCCGACCGCATGGCGGACTATCAGCACGCCCTGCTCGAGCACATCGAAGAGAGCGCCGGGCGCATCGCCCCGGCCTATATCGACACCGTGTATTTCGGCGGCGGCACGCCGAGCTTTTACGGCGCGGCGCGCCTCATTGAGCTGCTCGATGCCGTCAAGGCCACCGGCCGCCTGCTCAAGCGCGCGGAGGTGACCGTGGAGGTCAATCCGGACAGCGTCCGCCTGCACGATCTGCGCGCCCTGCATAAGGCGGGCTTCAACCGCCTGAGCATCGGTATGCAGTCGGCCAACAATGACATTTTGAAAATGATCGGCCGCCGCCACAGCTTCCGCCAGGTGGAGATGGCCGTCCGCAACGCCCGCACCGCCGGGTTTGACAACATCAGCCTCGACCTCATTTACGGCCTGCCCAGCCAGACCCGCAGCGACTGGGCGGACACGCTCGCCAAGGCGCTCGCCCTGCGTCCGGAGCACATCTCCGGCTACGGGCTCAAGCTCGAGGAGGGCACGCCCATGTACGCCCTGAAGGATTCGCCCCTCATCCCGTCGGACGATGAGCAGGCGGACATGTACCTGTGCATGGTCGAGGAGCTGCAGCGTTATGGCTATGAACAGTACGAGATCTCCAATTTCAGCATCCCGGGCTACGAATCCCGGCATAATCTGAAGTATTGGCAGCTCGATGACTATATGGGCTTCGGCCCCGGCGCGCACTCGTGTATCGGCCGCACGCGGTACAGCTATGTGCGCGATCTGGACCGGTATCTCGCCGGCGTCCTCCACGGGGATGACATGATCGACGAGTACGAGACGGTCGGCGACTTTGAGCGCGCGGCGGAATACCTCATGCTCGGCATGCGCACGGTGTACGGTGTGTCGCGCGCGGAGTACGAGCGGCTCTACCGCAGCGACTTTTCCGGCATCGCGCAGCAGCTTGAGGAGTTCGTGCGCCGCGGCTGGGCCGTCGCGGACGGGGAGCGCTGGCACTTCACACCCTCCGGCTTCCTCATCTCGAATGTGCTCATCGGCAAGCTTCTCGAAGCGCAGACCGACCGTAAGGCCGAGCACAACCCGTGGATGAAGCCGCAAATTGAAAAGCAGCCCCGCACGAAGCTCCCGCCCGGCGAGGCGGAGGCTTTCCGGGATACATATTTAAACAATCCGATTTTGACAGGGAAAGACAGGGATTCGAGGAAATGAAACTCAACGGCAACACTTCTAAACGCAGCGCAGCCGCTCGCCGTGAGGCGGCGGATTTCGCAGCGCAGGAGCGCTCTGCGCACCGCAGCAGCTCCAACCGCTCGGCACAGAGCGAGGCGGCCGCGCGCCGCGCCGCCGCACCGAAACAGGCGGCGTCCCAGCGCCCGCCCGTGCCCCGGCAGGAGCCGGCGGCGCGCTGCAGTGCGCCGGACGGCCGTCAGCCGCAGCCGGCTCCCAAAGAGAAAAAACCGCGCGGCCGCGGCGGCAGACTCGCCGTGCGCATCGTGCTCATCGTGCTGGCCGTTCTCGTGGCGGCGGGCGCCGTCGGCATGGTGCTCGTGGCGAAAAAGAGCGCCATCTTCCCGAACGTCTCTGTCTGCGGCACCGACGTCGGCGGCATGACGCAGGACGCCGCGGCGGACGCCATCCGCGCCGCCGGCTGGGACGATACGAGCGCCCCGGTGCTCACCATGACCTTCCCGGGCGATCGCACCATCACCGTCACCGCCGCGGAGATCGGCTTTGACGCCACGCCCGATGCCGCCGCCGAAACGGCGTATGCCTACGGCCGCAGCGGCAACGTGTTCACAAACTTCTTCACCTGGCTGCATTGTGTCTTCCGGGGACACGATGTCGCGTCCGACCACATTGCCGACATGGACGCCGACGCCCTGCGCACGCGCATCGAGCGCGAGGCGGCCGAGATCAACGTCAAGCTCTCTGCCGGCAGCATCGAGATCGACGAGGAGCACAGCGCCATCCGCGTCGTCAAGGGCGCGAGCATGATCACGCTCGACCCCGCCGCCGTCGCCGACCGGATGCTCAGCGACATCCGCGCCGGCAAGTTCGGCACCGAGACCTATCCGGTCGATATGAGCGGCGACGATCAGATGACGCTCCAGGAGCTGCACGACGCCGTCTGCGGCGACCCGGTCAACGCGGGCTACGACCCCGAGACCCAGTCCGCCACCGAGAGCAAGGTCGGCATCGAGTTTGACGTTGCCGCCGCCCAGCCGCTGTGGGACGCGGCGTCCACCGGCGAGACGGTCACCATCCCGGCCACGCTCACGCAGCCGGAGATGACGCAGGAGCGGCTGCAAAAGCACCTTCTGGCCGACAAACTCGCCACCAAGACCACCTCGCTCTCCGGCAGCAGCAGCAACCGCATTACGAACGTGAAGCTTGCCGCCGAGAAGATCAACGGCGTCATTCTTCAGCCCGGTCAGACATTCTCGTATAACGACGTGGTCGGCCAGCGCACGAAGGCCAACGGCTTCAAGGAGGCCGGCGCCTACTCCGGCGGCCAGGTCGTGCAGGAGGTCGGCGGCGGCATCTGCCAGGTGTCGTCCACGCTGTATTACTGCGCCATGGTCTCGAATCTCAAGATCAATACCCGCACCTGCCACTACTTCCCCGTGGCCTATATTGAGCCCGGCATGGACGCCACCGTCAGTTGGGGCGGGCCGGAGTTCAAGTTCACGAATGACCGCGACTACCCGATCGAGATCAAGGCGTATGTGCAAAACGGCAGCGTCACGGTCGAGATCTGGGGCACGGATGTCGACGGCAGCTATGTCAAGATGAGCTACACGTCCTCCGGCCTGCGCGCCACGACCTACCGCACGGTCTATGACAAGGACGGCAACCAGATCAGCCACACGCTTGAGGCCAACAGCACCTACCATTCGCACGATACCACCCCGAAACCGACGCCGACGCCCGCCGCGCCGACGCCCACACCGTCCACCCCGACCCCGCAGCCGACGCCGTATCCTTCGGTTTACGACCCCGGTGATGCCGGTGAAGACTAATACAGAGGAGAATGCAGTATGAGCAAAGGAAAGTTTTATATCACGACGCCGATCTATTACCCCTCGGACAAACTGCACATCGGCCACACCTACTGCACGGTTGCGACCGACGCGATCGCGCGCTATAAGCGCCTGCGCGGCTATGATGTCATGTTCCTGACCGGCACGGACGAGCACGGCCAGAAGATCGAGGAGAAGGCCAAGGCTGCCGGCGTCACGCCCAAGCAGTTCGTGGACAACATCGTCGAAGGCCCCGGCGGCGTGCGCGCGCTGTGGAAGCTGATGAACATCTCCAACGACCGCTTCATCCGCACGACGGACGACTATCACGTCGAGGCCGTGCAGCGCATTTTTAAGAAGATGTACGACAAGGGCGATATCTATAAGGGCAAGTATTCCGGCATGTACTGCACGCCGTGCGAGAGCTTCTGGACCGAGAGCCAGCTCGTCGACGGCAAGTGCCCGGACTGCGGCCGCGAGGTGCACTACGCCGAGGAGGAGGCGTACTTCTTCCGCCTGTCGAAGTATGCCGAGCCCGTGCGCGAGCTGCTGCTCAGCGGCACGTTCCTCGAGCCCGCCAGCCGCGTCAACGAGATGATCAAAAACTTCATCGACCCCGGCCTGGAGGATCTGTGCGTGTCGCGCACGAGCTTCTCGTGGGGCATCCCGGTCGATTTTGACCCGGGTCACGTCGTCTATGTCTGGGTTGACGCGCTGTTCAACTACTGCACGGCGCTCGGCTTCCTGAATGACAAGTACGACGATTACGATCAGTTCTGGCCGGCCGACGTGCACATGGTCGGCAAGGAGATCGTGCGCTTCCACTCCATCATCTGGCCGGCCATGCTCATGAGCATGGGCATGCCCCTGCCGAAGAAGGTCTTCGGCCACGGCTGGCTGCTGCTCGGCGGCGGCAAGATGTCGAAGTCGAAGGGCAACGTCGTCGACCCCGTCGTGCTCGCCGAGCGCTACGGTGTGGACGCGCTGCGCTATTACCTCCTGCGCGAGTTCCCGCTCGGCAGTGACGGCAACTTCTCCAACGAGCTGCTCATCTCCCGCATCAATACCGACCTTGCCAACGACCTCGGCAACCTGCTGAGCCGCACCGTCGCCATGGTCATCAAGTACTTCGGCGGTACGCTCCCGGCCGAGCGCGCGCACGATGCGCTCGATGATGAGCTCATCGCCATGGCGTCCGGCCTGCGCGAGACGTATGCCGGCTATATGGACACCTTCGGCACGCAGCAGGCGCTCATCGAGGTGTTCAAGGTCATCTCCCGCGCCAATAAGTATATCGACGAGACGGCGCCCTGGGTGCTCGCCAAGGACGAGAGCAAGCGCGTGCGCCTGGCCACGGTGCTCTATAACCTGCTCGAGACGCTGCGCATCACCGTCACGCTCCTGCTGCCGTTCATGCCGGATAGCTGCGCGAAAGCCTTCGCACAGATCGGCGCCGCGCCGGAGCAGACCACGTGGGATAATGCCGCCGTCTGGGGCGTGCTGCCCGCGGATGTCACGGTGCACAAGGGCGAGACGCTCTTCCCGCGCATCGACATGTCCAAGGAGCTCGCCGAGCTCGAGGCGCTCAAGGCTGCGCACGCGGCTGCCGCCGCACCGAAGTCTGCGCCCGTGCTGCCGGATGTGACGATCGACGAATTTTCCAAGTGCGACATGCGTGTGTGCAAGGTTCTCAAGTGCGAGCCGGTGAAAAAGTCCGATAAGCTCCTGTGCTTCACGCTCGACGACGGCAGCGGCACCGACCGGCAGATCCTCTCCGGCATCGCCAAGTACTACCGCCCCGAGGAGCTCGTGGGCAAGACCGTCGTTGCGATCCTGAACCTGCCGCCGCGCAAGATGATGGGCATGGCCTCCAACGGCATGCTCCTCTCGGCCGAAAAAGACGGCAAGCTCAACCTGCTCATGCTCGATGACAGCGTGCCCGCCGGCGCGCAGCTTTGCTGAGCGGCCGCACCCGGCACATTTTCGGGAAGGCTCGTCAGGCGGGCCTTTCCCGTTTTTTCGTCCGGCGCGGAACATTTTCCGCACCCGGCCGTCAAGCAGATAGAAAATCTCCCGCACGCAAAGGAGGGGTAGCCCCTTGAAGCTGTTCTCCTCGCCGCCGCGTCCCACCACGGGCACGCGCCGGCCCGCTTCCGATACCGCCCAGCAGCAGCGCCCGACGCAGCAGCGTCCCGCGCAGCAGCGTCCGACCCAGCAGCGTCCCGCGCAGCAGCGCCCCGCGCAGCAGCGCCCGACCCAGCAGCGTCCCGCGCAGCAGCGCCCGACCCAGCAGCGTCCCGCGCAGCAGCGTCCTGCGCAGCAGCGTCCGACCCAGCAGCGTCCTGCGCAGCAGCGTCCGACCCAGCAGCGTCCTGCCCAGCAGCGCCCGGCACAGAACGCCGGCCGGTGGGTGGAGGAGGATGCCGTCCGGCAGCGCCGCAGCGCGCCAGATGCCCGCCGCCGTCCGCAGCAGGCCGCTCCGGCGCAGACCGGCCGTCACGGCCGCAAGGCGCGCAAGGCCAAAAAGCCGAAGAAGAAAAAGAGCCTCGGCCGCCGGCTGCTGATCCTGTTTCTCGTTCTGGCCATTCTCGCCGGATTGTACCTGACGGCGGTCTATTCGGATATTCCGTTCATCGCCAAATGGCGCACGGCCTATATCCAGACGGCCATGAACACGCTCAGCCACCAGTGGCTGGCCACGGCGTTCATACCACGCAGCGTCATCGATAAGGTCGTCGCGGAAATGGAGGCGGCCAGGGAGGCGCAGATCGGCGTCAACAGTGAGTGGAACGAGGGCGAGACCGAATCCCGCAATCCCACGCTCACGGACACGAGGGGCATGAGCAAGGAAGAGATCGCGTTTTATAACCTCTTCTGGGAGATTGATGTGCCGAGCATGCAGGCCTATGTCAAGGAGCATCCCGACGCGCTTGCCGCCGGCTGGAGCCGCATCAACATCGACAAGTCCGCCCTCACGGACAGCGGCACCAGCATCCGCACCATTCAGAACGAGCAGGTGCTGGCGATCGACGCGCAGAATGAGGTCATGATCGCGCGCGTGAAGGGCAGCACCTACCGTGGCGTGCTCGTCATCATGAAAGACCCGTCGCGCCTGAGCCTGCAGGCCGCGTCCACGCTCGGCAGCGTCGGCCAGGTCTGCGGCAAGATTGCCCAAGCGCACGGCGGCATCATCGGCATGACCGGCTCCGGCTTTATCGACCCGGGCGGCACCGGCAACGGCGGCACCCTCGCGGGCTATGCCATGTGCAACGGCAAGTCCTACGGTGGCCACATGGGCTACGGCTATAAGCGCCTCGAGCTGCATAAGGACGACCGCATCTACATCCGCGACAGCGATTCCGAGGTCTCGTCCGACACGACGGACGCGGTCGAATTCTCGCCCGCCATGATTATCGACGGCAAGACGGTCGTCAATGCCCGCAGCGGCTTTTCCGACCTGCAGCCGCGCGCCTGCCTCGGCCAGTCGAAGTACGGCGAGATCATCGCCCTGCTCGTTGAGGGGCGGCTCGCGACGTCGGTCGGCATCAGCGTGCCGGACTGCGCGGCCATCATGGCCAAGCACGACTGCATGCAGGCCATGAACCTCGACGGCGGCACCAGCGCCATGATCTGGTACAAGGGCAAGTACATCATGCGCAGCTCCAACCCGGCGCTCACGGCCGGGCGCACGCTGCCGAATGCCTTTGTCTATACGGGCAAATGATGCCCGCACAAAACGTCCCTGCCCCCCGGTCAGGGACGTTTGCGTGCAAAGTGCTGAAAGAAGCGCAAAAAAATTGTGCAGATTTGTGAAAATGGGGCTTGCAATCCGGCGCGGGACGTGGTAGAGTATCACCATCGACAAACCGATGACCAAGAGGAGTACCCATTCACGAAGCTTTCAGAGAGCAGCGGACGGTGGAAGCGCTGCAGCGGACGGGTGGCGAATGGACTTGCGAGGGCAAACCGATTGCAGCAGCATGAGGGGCGACGGTGGCCGCGGCCGTTATCCGGCGGAGCGTATGATCGTACGTGCAAAGTGGGCGCATGAGCGCCAATATGGGTGGCACCGCAGGAGTTACAGTCTTGTCCCATGAAACGGAGAACCGTTTCGTGGACGAGGCTTTTTTTATTGCGCAAATCACCGCAGGAGGGATGCATATGACACGGAAGACCAGACGATGGCGTGGCGGCCGGAGAACCTTTGCCGCGTCAGACCGTATCCGAATAGAATAAACCGATCCACCGATTTTTATAGAATTGATAGAAGGAGAAACGATTATGAATAAAACGTTCCAGAAGATCGTCTGCGGCGCGCTCGCCGTCACCGCACTCATGGGCCTGTCGGCCTGCGGCAGCAAGACCGAAGACAACAAGGCCGAAGGCAAGACCTACAAGGTCGGCATCGTGCAGTATGTGGACGATGCGTCCCTCAACCAGATCGAAGCGGCCATTGAATCCGAGCTCGACGCCAAGGCCGCGGAGCTGGGCGTGACCTTTGACTACACGCTCTATAACGGCCAGGCCGACGGCACGACGCTCAACCAGATCGGCGCCGAGCTGGTCAGCAAGGGCGTGGACATCATCGTCCCGATCGCCACGCCGGCCGTGAAGATCATGCAGTCCGCCACCGAGGACACCGAGATCCCCATCGTCTTCTCCGCCGTGACGGATCCCGTCGGTGCCGGCATTGTCGATGCGCTTGACGCGCCCGGCGGCCACATCACCGGCACGAGCGACGCGCTCAACACCAAGGGTCTGCTCGATCTGATGCTCGCCCAGAACCCGGACACCAAGACCGTCGGCCTGCTCTACTCCAAGAGCGAGGATTCCTCCAAGCAGGCCATCGAGGACGCGAAGGCCTACCTCGACAGCAAGAACATCCGCTACGTGGAAAAGACCGGCACCACCACCGATGAAGTCACCTCCGCCGTCGACGCGCTCATCGCCGAGAAGGTCGACGCCGTCTTCACCCCGACCGATAACACCATCATGACCGCAGAGCTGGCCATCTACGAGAAGTTCCTCAATGCCAAGATCCCGCAGTACTGCGGCGCCGACTCCTTCGCGCTCAACGGCGCGTTCGTCGGCTACGGCGTGGACTACACCAAGCTCGGCACCATCACGGCCGACATGGTCGTGCAGGTGCTCGTCGACGGGAAGGATCCCGCCACGCTGCCCGTGACCACGTTCGATAACGGCATCGCCATGATCAACACCGAAAGCTGCGCCGCGCTCGGCTACGACCTCGCCGCCGTCAAGCAGGTGTTCGACGGCAAGTGCAGCTCCGTGCTCGAGACGACCACGCAGCAGAATTTTAACTAATTGATCTGACATCCCGAAGGAGGGAGCCCCATGCTGACCGTTTTGCAGACCGCGCTCGAGGTCGGCCTCATCTATGGCCTCGTCGCGCTGGCGCTGTTCATCAGCTTTTCTATCCTGAATATCGCAGACCTCTCCACGGACGGCTGCTTCACGCTCGGCTGCGCCGTCGGCGCCATGCTCACCATCGCCGGCCACCCGATCCTCGCGCTGTTCGCGGCCATGGCGGCGGGCATGCTCTCGGGCTACATCACGGCCTTTCTGCAGACGCGCCTCGGTGTCGAGAGCATCCTCGCCGGCATCATCTCGAACACCGGCCTCTACACGATCAACCTCGCGGTCATGGGCTTTTCGTCCAATGTGTCCATCACCGGCCGCGACACGGTGTTTTCGCTCTTCAAGGGGCTCGTCGGCGGGCAGTGGAGCCGGCTGATCCTGCTCGCGCTTATCGTCGCCGTGATCGTGTTCGTGCTCATCCGCTTTTTCGGCACGTCGCTGGGTCTGTCGATCCGCGCCACGGGCGACAGTCTCGATATGGTCAGCGCTTCCTCCATCAACCCGAAAGCCACCATCACGATCGGCCTGTGCCTGGCCAATGCCCTCACGGCGCTGTCCGGCTGCCTGATCGGGGAGTACAACAAGTTTTGCGACATCAACCTCGGCACCGGCATGGTCACGATCGCGCTGGCGAGCCTCATCATCGGCGAGGTCTTCGCCGGTCACCGCGGCGGCGTCGGCAAGCGCATCGTGTGCGTCGTGCTCGGCAGCATCGTCTACCGCTTCATCATCGCGCTGGCGCTGCGGCTGAACATCTCGGCCGAGTATTTCAAGCTCGTGTCCGCCGTCATCGTGGCCGTCGCCATCGCCGCGCCGAGCATGAAGGGCTACGTCCATCTGGCGAAGATCAAGTCCAACGCGCGCAGGCTGCGTGCGCTCTCCGGAAAGGAGGACGGGACGGATGCTTGAAGTTTCCCACATCTCCAAGACGTTCAACGCCGGCACCGTGAACGAGAAGCACGCCATTACGGATCTCTCGCTCCGGCTTGCCGACGGGGAGTTTGCCACCATCGTTGGCTCCAACGGCGCCGGCAAGAGCACGCTCTTCAATGCCATCGCCGGTGCGTTCTATGTCGATGCCGGCACCATCTCGCTCGACGGGCGGGACATCACGTTCCTGCCGTCGCACAAGCGCAGCCGCCGCATCGGCCACCTGTTTCAGGATCCGCTCAAGGGCACCGCGCCGCACATGACCATCGAGGAAAACCTCGCCGTGGCCTACCTGCGCTCGCCGGAAAAGCATAAGTCCTTCCGCCGTGTCACCCGAAAAGACCGGGACTTTTTCCGCGGCGCGCTTGCGCAGCTCGATATGGGGCTGGAGGATCGCATGAACACGCCCGTCGGCCTGCTCTCCGGCGGCCAGCGCCAGGCGCTGACGCTGCTCATGGCCACCATGGTCACGCCCGAGCTCCTGCTGCTCGACGAGCACACGGCCGCGCTCGATCCCGTCACGGCCGACAAGGTGCTCGCGCTCACGCGCAGCGTCGTGGCCGAGCGCAGCATTTCCTGTCTCATGATCACGCACAATATGCACCAGGCGCTCGAGCTCGGCACGCGCACGCTCATGATGGACGCCGGCCGCATCGTGCTCGATGTCTCCGGGTCCGAGCGCGCGGACATGACCGTGCAGGGTCTGCTCGATGCCTTCGCCGCCAAGGCGGGCGCCGCGTTTGACAACGACCGCGTCCTGCTGTCCACGGCCGAGGACGGGGAAACCTGAATCCCGGCAAAGAAAAAAATCAGCCGCCCGGCCGGGCGGCTGATTTTTTGCGCTTGTGCACTTAATAGAACGTGGCCACCGGCTCCTCCGGCTTTTCGACCTCCTGCACGGACTGCACCGTGAACACGGGACCCTTGCGGCCGTAGGCGCGGTGAAACTTGTAGTCCAGCCGGGCCGTGATGATGGCCCACTCGTCGTTGCGGATCTCGTCGGCGCGATCCCACACGCAGATGATGCCCGCAAACTGAATGTCCTGCACGCAGCAGGTCATGATGTGCCGACCGGCGATGAAGCAGCCCTTCGGCACATTCTTGCGCACGAGGCAGCGGCACTTGACCTCGATGGTCTTGCCGTCGTACTTCTTCGGCTCCTCGGACATGTCGCGGTACCAGATGGCGAAGTCGCGGTCCTCGATCTCGACGACCGGGGCGTCGAGGTCAAACGGCAGCGGGTCCTCAATGTCGTCGTACACGACCTTGCCGTCGGCGTATTCATACGCGATGTCGCACCGGCGGGAGATCGCGCGGATGATGCGGTGCATCTCCATGCGGTCCATGCTGTCGTTGTAGCGGTTGAGCACGACGAGCTCGGCGCTCTTGAGCTTGTCCACCATGAGCTGGCGCATGTTCGCGTTGTAGCTCAAAAACGACGTCGCGTCGCAAAACAGGAATTCCTGCGCGACCGCCCAGCCCTCCGGCAGGTTGCCGTAGAGCGAGTCGAGCATCCACATGCCGTTGAATTCCACGAGCACGCGCTCGGGCTGGATCTCGTCCTGCAGTGCCTTCAGGTGCTCGACCGTGAGGTCGGCCTCCTCGTCGATGTTGCGCACATAGACGTTCCCGGCGCAGAACTTGTCCGGCTCGTAGACCTCCTCGCCCTCTTCGCACAGCAGCAGCAGCGTGCGCTCGCCCTTGTGGAAGCGGCTGTCCTCGAGCGTCTCCTGGATGAATTTCGTCTTGCCGGCCTCCAGAAAGCCGGTGAACAGGTATACCGGCAGATCCGGCGCCTGCTGTTTCGTGTCAGCCAATATGGAACAGCTCCTTCAGTGCATCCTCGGCCAGGTGCGACCCGATCACGCACACGCGGCCGGTGACCTGTGCGCTGCCGCGGCGGACGTCAGACTCGCCGGGCACGTAGTCGAAGTGGATCCAGCCGCCGTCGGTCGCGGGTACGATGCCCTTGGCGCGCAGCACGACGCCGTAGCGGTGCTCGTTGATGAGCGCGTCGAGCGCGGTGCGGATCTCGTCGTCGGTGTATTTGCGCGGCGTCTCGGTGCCCCAGCTCGTGAACACCTCGTCCGCGTGATGGTGATGGTGGTGATGGCCGCAGCAGTGGTCGTGGTCATGCTCGTCGTGATCGTGGTCGTGGCCGCAGCAGTGGTCGTGGTCATGCTCGTCGTGATCGTGGTCGTGGCCGCAGCAGTGGTCGTGGTCATGCTCGT
>ERZ827104.564-NODE-564-length-39221-cov-10.276362_pt1 | contig 39221 bp, 33 predicted proteins | sample MGYA00519781_ERZ827104 | MGnify/ENA primary metagenome ERZ827104 (study PRJEB31778, sample SAMEA3449257) | human gut metagenome | biome: human gut; feature: human-associated habitat; material: faeces | place: United Kingdom | collected 2010/2012 ...
CCAAGACCTCCCGTCTGGTGCTGGCGGACTACGTCACCATGGATTCCGGTACCGGCTGCGTCCACACGGCGCCCGGCTTCGGCGCCGACGACTATGTGACCTGCAAGCGCTACGGTATGGACATGGTGGTGCCTGTGGACGATCAGGGCAAGCACACCGCCTACGCCGGCAAGTACGAGGGCATGACCACCGATGAGTCCAACCCCGTGATCCTTCAGGATATGAAGGACAACGGCTCCCTGTTCGCCAGTGAGAACATCGTCCACAGCTATCCCCACTGCTGGCGCTGCAAGCAGCCCATCATCTTCCGCGCCACCCCCCAGTGGTTCTGCTCCGTGGACTCCTTCAAGGATGAGGCCATCGCCGCCTGTGAGGACGTGCGCTGGGTGCCCTCCTGGGGCAGAGACCGCATGCGCTCCATGATCCTGGAGCGCACCGACTGGTGCATCAGCCGCCAGCGCCGCTGGGGCCTGCCCATCCCCGTGTTCTACTGCAAGGACTGCGGCAAGCCCGTCTGCACCGAGGAGAGCATCGAGGCCGTGGCCAGCCTGTTCGAGGAGAAGGGCTCCAATGCCTGGTTCGATATGGATGCCGCCGACATCCTGCCCAAGGGCTTTACCTGCCCCCACTGCGGCAAGTCCGCCGGCTTCGAAAAGGAGAACGACACGCTGGACGGCTGGTTCGACTCCGGCTCCACCCACTTCGCCGCCATGGAGCGCGATCAGGGCTTCTGGCCCGCCACCATGTATATCGAGGGCCTTGACCAGTATCGCGGCTGGTTCCAGTCCTCCCTGCTGGTGGCCGTGGGCGCTCTGGGCCGCGGCGCTCCGTTCAAGGAGTGCGTCACCCACGGCTGGACCGTGGACGGCGAGGGCAAGGCCATGCACAAGTCTCTGGGCAACGGCATGGACCCCGCCGAGATCTTTGACAAGTACGGCGCGGATCTGCTGCGTCTGTGGGCCGGCTCCGCCGACTACCACGTGGATGTCCGCTGCTCCGACGAGATCTTCAAGCAGCTGAGCCAGAACTATCTGAAGTTCCGCAACACCTGCAAGTTCTGCCTGGATAACCTGGTGAGCTTTGATCCCGACCATCTGGTGCAGCCCTATGAGATGCTGCCTCTGGACAAGTGGGCCGTCACCCGCCTGAACACCCTGATTGAAAAGGTGTTCGCCGCCTACGACAACTACGAGTTCCATGTGGTGTCCCACATGATCAACGACTTCTGCGTGGTGGACCTCAGCTCCTTCTACTTCGATATCATCAAGGATCGCCTGTACTGCGGCGAGGCCAGCGGGCTGGAGCGCCGCAGCGCCCAGACGGCTGTCTGGCTGATCCTGGACGCCATGACCCGCATGTTCGCTCCCATTCTGGCCTTCACCTGCGATGAGGTCTGGCTGGCCATGCCTCACCGCTCCGCCGACGATGCCCGCAACGTCCTGTTCAACGAGATGGTGCAGCCCTATGCCGCCTATGCCCTCAGCGAGGAAGAAATGGGCAAGTGGGCGCGCCTCGCCGCCCTCCGTACCGCCGTTAACGGCGCACTGGAGCAGGCCCGCGCCGACAAGACCATCGGCAAGAGTCTGGAGGCCGAGGTGGACCTGACCGTCACCGCCGAGGACGCCTTCCTGGCCGATATGGACGCCGCCGACCTGGCCGATACCCTCATCGTCTCTCAGGTCCGCGTGGACGTGGGCGCGGAGCAGGCCGTGGCCGTCCGCCCCGCCGCCGGCGCCAAGTGCCTGCGCTGCTGGAAGGTCCTGCCCACCGTGGGCAGCGATGCGGAGCACCCCGAGCTGTGCCCCCGCTGCGCCGCCGTGGTCAAGAATCTCCCCGTCATCGAGTGATTTCCCTGCATGCAAAAAGGGAGGACACGCTTTGCGTGTCCTCCCTTTTTTGTTTACACTTTCTTTTCCAGCTTCCGCAGCTGCTCCTGAAACTCCTGCGGCAGCGGGCAGTGCAGCTCCACCGCCTGGCCGGTACGCGGGTGGATAAATCGCAGCCCCACCGCGTGGAGACACTGCCCCGTCAGACCCGCCACCGGCTTTTTCGCGCCATACACCGTGTCCCCCAGAATGGGATGCCCGATGTAGGCCATGTGTACGCGGATCTGGTGTGTCCGCCCCGTCTCCAGACGGCAGCGCACATGGGTCACGCCCGCATACCGGGCGATGACCTCCCAGTGGGTCACGGCGGGCCGCCCGCCGACTACCACCGCCATCTTCTTCCGGTCCGACGGATGCCGTCCGATGGGAGCATCCACGGTGCCGCTGTCCTCCTTCAGGTTGCCCACCACCAGACACTCGTACGTCCGCGCCAGCGTGTGGTCGCTGAGCTGGGCGCTGAGCCCCAGATGGGCGGCGTCGTTTTTGGCGGCGATGATGAGCCCGCTGGTGTCCCGGTCGATGCGATGGACGATGCCGGGCCGCTTCTCCCCGCCGATACCGGACAGCGACGACCCGCAGTGGTGCAGCAGCGCATTGACCAGCGTCCCGTCGGGATGCCCCGGCGCCGGATGCACCACCAGCCCCGACGGCTTGTTCACCACGATAACGTCCTCATCCTCGTACACCACGTCCAGCGGGATGTCCTGCGGCTCCAGCGCCGTCTCCCGCACCTCCGGCACGTCCACCGTCACCGTCTCGCCGCCGCCGATGCGGCAGCTCTTGGACGCAGGCTTGCCGTCCACGGATACCCGCCCCTCTTCGATGTACCGCGCCGCCTGCGAGCGGGTCAATCCGTTGGCGCGGGAGGCCACAAAGGCGTCCAGCCGCGTCCCGGCATCCTCCGTCTCAGCTTTCAGATGCAGCGTCATCCTTCGGCTCCTTCTTGTCGTACTTGTCGTAGAACCACAGGTAGTACACAGCGCCCAAAATGACGCCCACCACCACAAAGCAGTCCGCCAGATTGAAAATGGGATAGCTGATGAACTGCAGGTCGAACATATCCACCACATACCCCCGGCACACGCGGTCGATGACGTTGCCGATGCCGCCCCCCAGGATCAGCACCCCCGCCGTCACGCCCAGCGGATGGCGCACGATCTTCTTCACCAGCAGCCACGCCACCGCCAGCATCAGCACGATGGTCACGATGGCCAGCAGTCCCGTCTTGCCGGAGAAGCTGCTCCACGCCGCGCCGGTATTGTGCAGCCGCGTCAGCTGCACCACGCCCGGCAGCAGCGGCGCGGACTGCCCCATCTCCAGATGGGCCGTCACCCACCACTTCAACAGCTGGTCGCCTGCCACGCAGGCCGCCAGCAGCAATACATACCACATAGGGCATCCTCCCTGCCTGTTTGAGATTCCTCCCCATCATATCCCATTTGCCCGCGGTTTGCAACTTTTATTCCGCGGCTTTCTTGTATTGCGCATCGCTGCGTGGTATAATATCGTATTCAAATATCGCCCCGTATCCACATCGGGGCAGGGAGGCCCGACTTGGACAGAAAACAGGTATTGATCCCGGAGGAGCAGACGCTCCGTCAGCGGGATTTCGAACGGAAAATAAGAGAGCTGCACACCCAGCGGGGCAGGAGCGTCCGCGCACTGGTGGACACCTTCGGCTGCCAGCAGAATGTGGCGGACAGCCAGCATATCATGGGCATGCTGGAGGCCATGGGCTGCACCTTCGTCACCGCGCCGGAGGAGGCGGACATCGTGGTGCTGAACACCTGCGCCATCCGTGACCACGCGGAAAAGCGGGTCTACGGCACGCTGGGCGCCCTGACCCACACGAAAAAGGCCAACCCGGAGCAGATCATCTGCCTGTGCGGCTGCATGGCCCAGCGCCCCGAGGTGGCGGAGAAGGTACGCCAGTCCTATCGCCATGTGGATCTGGTATTCGGCCCCCAGGCGCTGTGGAAATTCCCCGAGCTTCTGTATCAGGTCTATACCCGCCGGGGCCGCGTGTTCTCCGTGGAGGACGAGCACGGCTCCATTGCCGAGGATATGCCGGTGGTGCGGGAGGGCCGCACCCGTGCGTGGGTGTCCATCATGTACGGCTGCAACAACTTCTGCTCCTACTGCATCGTCCCCTACGTCCGCGGCCGGGAGCGCAGCCGCGAGCCGGACCGCATCCTCGCCGAGGTCCGCCAGCTGGCCGCCGAGGGCTACAAGGAGATCACCCTGCTGGGGCAGAACGTCAACTCCTACGGCAAGGATCTGGATACGCCGTGGGACTTTGCCGACCTTTTAAGCGCACTGGATAAGATCGAGGGGGACTATCTCCTCCGCTTCATGTCCTCCCAGCCCAAGGACGCCAGCTATAAGCTGTTCGACACCATGGCCCGCTGCAAGCATGTGGCCAGGCAGCTGCACCTGCCGGTGCAGTCCGGCTGCGACCGGGTGCTCCGCGCCATGAACCGCCCCTACGACCGGGCCAAATATCTGGATCTCATCACCTACGCCCGGAAGGTCATGCCCGATCTGGTGCTGACCAGCGACGTCATCATCGGCTTCCCCGGTGAGACGGAGGCCGAGGCCATGGAGACGGTGGCGCTGGTGGAGCAGGTGCGCTTCGACGCCCTGTTCACCTTCATCTTCTCCCCCCGTCCCGGTACCCCCGCCGCCAAAATGGACGACCCCGTGCCCCGCAGCGAGAAGCAGAAGTGGTTCGACCGCCTCTGCGATGCCCAGAACAGGATCTCCGAGGAGATCCACGCCGGGTATGTGGGCGACACCCTGCGGTGCCTCATCGACGGTGAGAGCGACGACAGCCGCTGGCCGCTGACGGCCCGCACCGCCGGGGGACGGCTGGTGCATCTGGTGGGCAGTCCCGACGCCGTGGGTACATACCGCGACGTGAAGATCACCGACAGCAATACATGGGCGCTGTTCGGCCAACTGATTTGATTTTTCCCAAGGAGGTATCCCCCATGGCAGAGCTCACCCCCATGATGCGCCAGTATATGGAGATCAAGGAGCAGAATCCCGACTCCATCCTGTTTTTCCGTCTGGGCGACTTCTATGAGATGTTCGGCCCCGACGCCCGCACGGCGTCCCGTGAGCTGGATCTTGCCCTCACCACCCGCGACAAGGACAAGACCAAGTCCTTCGACGACAAGATCCCCATGTGCGGCATCCCCTACCACGCCTCCGACGCCTACATCGCCCGCCTCATTGCCAAGGGCTACAAGGTGGCCATCTGCGAGCAGACGGAGGACCCCGCCGCCGCCAAGGGGCTGGTGAAGCGGGACATCATCCGCGTCGTCACCCCGGGCACCGTCATCGACGAGTCCTGCCTCAGCGCCGAGCGCAGCAACTACCTGTGCGGCGTGTATCTGGACGATACCGGCGCGGGTCTGTGCGCCTGCGACATCTCCACCGGCAAGGCGCAGGCCACAGTGTTCACCGGCCCCGACCGGGTCCGCGCCCTGCTCAACGAGCTGGGGCGGTTCGCCCCTGCCGAGGCGGTGATGAACGAGACGGCGTTCTTCAACGAGACGCTGCACCAGACCTTACAGGACCGTTTTTCCTGCCACATGGAGAAGCTGTCCGACGCCCGGTTCACCCCGGAGGACGCGGAGAAAAAGGTCCGCGCCCAGTTCGGTCAGGACGCGCTGGAGCGGCTGCCCCGGGACAACATGACGCCGCTGCTGGCGCTGGGCGGTCTGCTGGGGTATCTCTATGAGACGCAAAAGACCGATCTGGGTCACCTCGACCAGCTGACATGGTACCGCACCGGTCAGTATATGGAGCTGGACCTCACCGCCCGCCGCAATCTGGAGCTGACGGAGACGCTGCGGGGCAAGGAAAAGCGGGGCAGCCTGCTGTGGGTGCTGGACAAGACCAAGACCGCCATGGGCGCCCGCAACCTGCGGGCGTGGCTCCAGCAGCCGCTGGTGGACGTGGCCGCCATCGACCGGCGGCTCAGCGCCGTGGCTGCTCTGGCGGAGCATACCGTGGCCCGGGAGGAGCTGACGCTGGCCCTCAGCGGCATCGCCGACATGGAGCGGCTCATCGGCCGGGTGGTCTATGGCTCTGCCGGCGGGCGGGATCTGGTGTCCCTCCGTGCCTCCATGGAGCGGCTGCCCGCCGTCAAGGCGCAGCTGGCCGCCTTCCCCTCCGGCGCGCTGCACCAGCTGGACCGGCAGCTGGAGGATCTCAACGATCTGGCCGCCCTGATTGGCCAGACGTTGGTGGACGAGCCGCCGTTCTCCGTCCGTGAGGGCGAGATGATCCGGGACGGCTTCGACCCGGAGGTGGACCGCCTGCGGGGCATCCTCCACGGCGGCAAGAGTTTCCTGGCCCAGATGGAGGCGGAGGAGAAGGAAAAAACCGGCATCCGCACCCTGAAGATCGGCTACAACAAGGTATTCGGCTACTACATCGAGGTATCCAACTCCTTCCGGGATCAGGTACCCGACCACTATATCCGCAAACAGACGCTGGTCAACGGCGAGCGCTACATCACGCAGGAACTGAAGGATCTGGAGCACGACGTGCTCACCGCCAAGGACCGCGACGCCGCGCTGGAGTACGAGCTGTTCTCCTCCCTGCGCGCCAAGCTGGCGGCGTCCGTCACCCGCGTCCAGCTGGCGGCGTCCCTTATCGCCCAGCTGGATACGCTCTGCTCCTTTGCCGCCGTGGCGGTGAAAAACAACTACTGCCGTCCCTCGGTGGACGAGTCCGGCGTTATTGAAATTCAGGGCGGCCGCCATCCGGTGGTGGAGAAAATGCGCTCCGACGCCCTGTTCGTCCCCAACGACACGGTCATGGGCGTGAAGGAGGACCGGGTCAGCATCATCACCGGCCCCAACATGGCCGGTAAGTCCACCTACATGCGTCAGGTGGCGCTGATCGTGCTGATGGCGCAGGTGGGCAGCTTCGTCCCCGCCCATGACGCCCACATCGGCGTGGTGGACCGCATCTTCACCCGCATCGGTGCCAGCGACGACCTGTCCGCCGGACAGTCCACCTTCATGGTAGAGATGACGGAGGTATCCGACATCCTCCGCACCGCCACAAAAAACAGTCTCCTCATTCTGGATGAGATCGGCCGCGGCACCTCCACCTTTGACGGCATGTCCATCGCCCGGGCAGTGCTGGAATACTGCGCCCAGAAGCTGAAGGCCAAGACCCTGTTTGCCACCCACTACCACGAGCTGACAGCGCTGGACCAGACGCTGCCCAACGTCCGCAACTACAACATCGCCGTCCGCGCCCGGGGCGAGGACATCATCTTCCTGCGCAAGATCGTCCCCGGCGGGGCCGACCGCAGCTACGGCATCGAGGTGGCCAAGCTGGCCGGCCTGCCCGACAGCGTCCTCAAGCGCGCCCGCGCCATTTTAGAGGAACTGGAGAGCCAGTCCGGCCGTCCCGCCCCCGCCGCCCCACCGGAGGATCAGCTGTCGCTGTCCGCCATGGCCGAGAGCGAGGCGGCGGACACCATCCGCCGGACGCAGGTGGACTCCCTCAGCCCGCTGGAGGCTCTGAATCTTCTGTATGAGCTGAAGCGCCGCCTCAGCTGACCCTCCCCGTTTTGCCGCGCCGCGGCCTCAGGATCATACTTTCTTCATCATGAAGTGTAAAACCGGAAAAAACGGGGGTAAACCGGAAATAAAATGCGTCGTTTTTTGTGGCCCTTCCGGCCCGCAGGACCCTTGAAAGGAGGCCCCATCCCATGCCCCAGATCCAACAACTGCCGCCCCATCTGGCGGACCTGATCGCCGCCGGCGAAGTGGTGGAACGCCCCGCCTCCGTGTGCAAGGAGCTTCTGGAAAACGCTCTTGACGCCGGCGCCTCCGCCATTTCCACCGAGCTGGAAAAGGGCGGCCTGACCTACATCCGCATCACGGACAACGGCTGCGGCATCGCGCCGGAGCAGCTGCCCACCGCCTTCCTGCGCCACGCCACCAGCAAGCTCCGCCGCCCCGAGGACCTTGCCGCCATCGGCACTCTGGGCTTCCGCGGCGAAGCACTGGCCGCCATCGCCGCCGTGTCGCGGGTGGATATTTTTTCCAGGCAGACCGGTGCGGACTGCGGCGCCGCGCTGCACCTGGAGGGCGGCGTGCCCGCCGGTGTCGCCGAGGCCGGCTGCCCCGACGGCACCACCGTCTGCGTGCGGGACCTGTTCTACAACACCCCCGCCCGCATGAAGTTTATGAAAAAGGATTCCGCCGAGGGCGCCGCCGCCGCAGGCGTTGTGACCCATCTGGCACTGAGCCATCCCGATGTGTCCTTCAAGCTGCTGCGGGACGGGCAGGAGATCCTCCACACCCCCGGCGACGGGCAGCTGCTGTCCGCCATCTACGCCGCGCTGGGCCGCGACTTTGCCAACAGCCTGCTGCCCGTCAGCGGCAGCGGCGGCGATGTGCGGGTAGAGGGCTTCATCACCAAGCCGCTGGCTGGTCACGGCACCCGCGGACGCCAGCTGTTCTTTGTCAACGGCCGGTTCGTCAAGAGCCAACTGCTGGCTGCCGCCGTGGAGGAGGCCTACCGCAACCGGCTGCTGAAGGGCAAGTTCCCCGGGTGCGTCCTGCATATCACGCTGCCGGTCAGCGAGGTGGACGTCAACGTACATCCCGCCAAGACCGTGGTGAAATTTTTATCCGACAAGACCGTCTTTGATGCGGTACACTATACCGTGAAGGACGCGCTGGATCGTGAGGGACAGCCCGCCGCGCCGGAGAAAAAGCCGTTCTATCAGGCCATGAGCGCGGGGGAATTCCGTGAGAAAGCCCCCGCGTCCCAAGGCGTCCGGCTGCCCTTTGTCAGCGGCAGACCCGTCGGCTCCGCCGGAGCCGACCGTCCCACCGTCAACCGTTTTGCGCCCGCCGTGCCGACGGTGCAGACGCCGCGCGAGACGGTACGACCCGCCGCAGCGCCGCAGGGCGAGGTATGGCAGGTACGGGACGCCGCGCCGGAGGCCGGCAGATCCTTCACTGTCCCCAGCGGACGGGAGGGCGTCGTCTACCGCATCACGCCGCCGGATGCGGCGGATGCGATGCCCGGCACGATGGGCGCTTCTCCTGACATGGCGGGTACATCATCCAACGAGCCGGAAAGCGCCGAGGTGTGCGGCGGCACGGCCGCTCCGCAGACGGAGGGCGTGTGCGCTCCCGCGCAGGCGGGCACCTATGCGGAGATAGACGCGGCCGCCGTGGCAGCGGAGCATGTCCAGCAGGAGCTGGCCATGCCGGAGGAGGAAGCCATCGGCGAGACGCCGTGGCGCATCGCCGGAGAGGTGCTGAAAACCTATATTATCTGCGAGGACGGGGAGCAGAACGTGTGGCTCATCGACAAGCACGCCGCCCACGAGCGCATCCGCTTCGATGCGCTGAAGGCGGACCCCGTGCCGCCCATGGCCCAGCAGCTGATGACCCCCGCCGCCGTGACGCTGACCGCTGAGGAGTACGGCGCGGTGCTGGAGCAGCTGGACGTGCTGGCGGGCTACGGCTTTTTGTGCGAGGACTTCGGGGACGGCACCGTGCTGGTGCGGGAGATCCCCGACTACATACGAGCGGAGGACGCTGCCGCCACGCTGGAGGAGTTGGCCCGCAAGCTGCTTTTGCAGCGGGCAGACCCCGATGGAGCGAGAGACGAGCTGCTGCACACCATGGCGTGTAAGTCCGCCATCAAGGCGGGCATGACCACCGACACCGCCGAGCTGACGGCACTGGTGCGGCAGGTGCAGTCCGGCGCCGTCCGGTACTGCCCCCACGGCAGGCCCGTGGCGGTGAAGCTGCGGAAATACGAGGTCGAGAAAATGTTCAAGCGGGCGTGACCCCCCTTGACGCACAGGAGGTGAAGCGATGGCACAGCGGGTGATCTGCGTGGTAGGCCCTACCGCGTCGGGCAAGACGAAAATGGGCGTGGCACTGGCCAAGCGCTTCAGCGGCGAGGTGGTGTCCGTGGACTCCATGCAGATCTACCGGGGCATGGCCATCGGCACCGCCGCCCCCACGCCGGAGGAGATGGAGGGCGTGCCCCACCACATGATCGGCGTGGCCGACCCGGCGGAGAGCTGGTCCGTGTCCCGCTTCACGGAGGCGGCGGACCGGTGCGTACAGGACATCCTGTCACGCGGGAAGCTGCCCGTGCTGGTGGGCGGCACCGGATTATATCTGGACGCGCTGGTGCGGGGCAATACGTTTGCCGCCGGACAGCAGGGCGGCGCGGTGCGGCAGGAGCTGCAGGAGCGGCTGGCGCAGGAGGGTGCGGCGGCGCTGCTGGCAGAGCTGGCGGCGGTCGACCCTGAGGCGGCGGCGCGGCTCCACCTGCGGGATGAAAAGCGCATTCTGCGGGCGCTGGAGGTATACCGCGAGACCGGCGAGACCATCAGCGAGCATGACCGGAAAAGCCGGGAGACACCCGACCGCTACGACGCCCTGTACATTGGACTGAGCTTCCGTGACCGGCAGGATCTGCGCGACCGCATTGACCGACGGGTGGACGCCATGGTGGCGCAGGGCCTTTTAGACGAGGTGCGGCGGCTGCTGGGCAGTGGGCTGCCCCGAGACGCCACGGCCTTACAGGCCATCGGGTTCAAGCAGTTTTTAGCGGTGGCCGACGGGACAGCCACCGAGGCGGAGGCCGTGGAGGAGGTCAAGCTCCGGTCAAGGCAGTACGCCAAGCGGCAGCTGACATGGCTGCGGCGAAATCCCGACATCCACTGGATACTATGGGAAAAAGAGCCTGATTTTCCGTGGGCTCTCCAAAATGCGACAGATTTCCTCACCGCCGCCGGCGTATGCTGAGGGCGGCGGACGGAGGACATGCCTATCGTCCGCACACAGACATAAAGGAGCAGACGATATGCAAAAGACAAACAACCTTCAGGAGATCTTTCTCACCCGCGCCCGCAAGCAGAACATCCCCGTGACCATGTTCCTGGTCAACGGGTTCCAGCTGCGGGGCATTATCACCGGCTTCGACTGCTTTGTGGTCATTCTGGACTCCGAGGGCAGGCAGCAGGTCATCTACAAGCACGCCATCTCCACCATCGCGCCGCTGCGGCCCGTGGAGCTGCGGGAGGACGAGGCGGCGGAGGCATAGTGTCCGGCGCGGGGAGCAACATACGAGACAGAGGAAAGCACCATGAAAAAAACATCGCCCCTCATGAAAATACTGCCCATCGCCGTGCTGGCGGCGGTGCTCATCTATTTTGCCGTGCAGCTGTACAACTACCTGTCCGACCCTGTCACCACCACACTGGTGACGGAGGGGCAGGCAGAGGACACCATCCCGCTGAACGGCTGGATGGTGCGGGACGAGGAGCCGCTGGCCGCCCAGAGCGGCACGATCAGCCGTGTGCGGCAGGAGGGCGAGCACGTAGGCGTGGGCCAGATACTGGCCCGTGTCTACGCCAACGACGGGGCCTTGCAGACCGTGAGCCAGATCGAGACGCTGCAGCTGCAATTGCAGCAGCTGCAATTTGCGCTGACCTCCTATCTGGACCCCGATGCGGCGCTGAAGCTGGACACCTCCATCACCGGCGACATCCTGACGCTGCGGCAGTCCCTCACCGGCGGCGACTACACCGCCGCGGAGAGCGACATCGCCCAGCTGAAGGCCGCTGTGCTGAAACGGGACCATCCCTACACCTCCCAGGAGGAGATCCAGACGGAGATCAAGTCGGTGGAAGGGCAGATCCAGTCGCTGGAGAACTCGCTGTCCGGCGCCGCCACCGTCACCGCCAAGTCGTCGGGGACGTACTCCGCTGTGTGCGACGGATATGAGACGGTGCTGACCACGGAGTTTCTGGAGGATGTGACGCCCGCCAAGCTGGCGAAGCTCCAGCCCTCCGGCGAGGACAGCAACATCGGCAAGCTCATCTACGGCGACACATGGTACTATGTGGTGACGCTGGCAGAGGAGCAGGCCAATGTGATCAGAGGGCGGAGCAGCGTGACGCTGCGGTTCGCCAAGGGCTTCGACCAGAATCTGCAGATGCGGGTGGTGTCCGTGTCCGCGGCGGAGAACGCGCAGGCGGCGGTGACGCTGTCCTGCCGGAAGTATCTGGCCCAGACCACGCTGCTGCGCCATCAGGCGGCGGACATCATCCTGCGGACCTACACGGGGCTGCGGGTGCCGTCCAACGCGCTGCGGGTCAGCAGCGACGGCGTCACCGGCGTATACTGCGTGGATGGCGTCACTGCGGCGTTCCGGCCGGTGACGGTGCTGTATCAGGGGCAGGGCTATGCGCTGGTGCAGCCCGCCGATGGCGCGGACGATACCCAGACGCTGCGGGCGGGGGACGAGGTCATCGCCACCGCCGGTGAGCTCCACGAGGGCAAGGTCATTCGATAACGGACAGACATCCGATCAGAAATACGCAAGGAGGAAGGCTTCTATGTCTATCAGAGAAAATATTGCGGAGATCCGCCGCCGGATCGATGAGGCGGCCCGCGAGACAGGGCGCACCGGCGCGGACATTACACTGGTGGGCGCCAGCAAGATGAATGACGCCGCTGCCTGCCAGGAGGCTATCGCCGCCGGTATCGACGTGCTGGGCGAGAACCGCGTGCAGGAAATGGTGACCAAGCTGGCGGAGAACGCCTACGACGGCGCGCCGCTGCACTTTATCGGGCATCTGCAGCGCAACAAGGTGAAGCAGGTGGTGGGCAAGGCCGCGCTTATCCAGTCCGCAGGCTCCGTGGAGCTGCTGGATGAGATCGAGAAGCAGGCGGAAAAGCTGGGCATCGTGCAGGACATCCTGCTGGAGGTGAACATCGGCGGCGAGGCGGCCAAGAGCGGCTTCGCGCCGGAGGCCGTGGAGGCTGCGGCGGCCCATGCGAAAGAGCTGGCCCACGTGCGGGTGCGGGGATTGATGACCATCCCCCCTGCCGGTGCGGCGCGGGATGAAAATATGGTATATTTTGAAAAAGTCCATGCCCTATATGTTGACATAAATCGAAAAATGTATAATAATGGGTTAGACTATCTTTCCATGGGCATGAGCGGCGATTTCGCCGACGCCATCCGTGCGGGCAGCAACATGGTCCGCGTGGGTACGGCTATTTTTGGCGCCAGAGATTATACAAAATAACGCGGGAGGTACATTGCAATGGGCTTCATGGACGAGCTGAAGAAGATCATTCATCCCTACGATGATGAGGATTACGATTACGAGGACGATTTCGAGGAGTCTGCCAGGGAGTCCCGTTCCCCGTTTGAGGACCGCAAGGAGGAGCGGCGCGGCGAGGATCGCCGCACCGAGGATCGCAGGTCCGAGGACCGCCACAACAAGGTGGTGAACATCCACGCCACCACCCAGCTGAAGGTGGTGCTGGTGAAGCCGGAGCGATTCGAGAACGCCTCCGAGATCGCAGACCACCTGAAGGAAAAGCGGACGGTGGTGCTGAACCTGGAATCCACCAACAAGGACGTGGCGCGCCGGCTCATCGACTTTCTTTCCGGCGTGGCCTACGCCGGTGAGGGCAAGATCAAGAAGGTGGCGGCCAACACCTATATCATCACGCCGTACTCCGTGGACATCATGGGCGACCTGATCGACGAGCTGGAGAACAACGGCCTGTATCTGTAAGACTAAGGATCGGAGGGATCATTCATGTTTACACCGCAGGAGGTTTCGGAAAAGGTATTCCCCAAGGCATCGTTCGGCAGCGGCGGATACAGCATGAGCTCCGTGGACGAGTTCCTGGACGCGCTGACGGAGGATTACAGCACCCTGTTCAAGGAGAATGTGACGCTGAAGGCCAAGCTGAAGGTGCTGGCGGAGAAGGTGGAGGAATACCGCTCCACTGAGGACGCCATGCGGCAGACGCTGCTGACCGCCCAGAAGATGGCGGCCAAGCTGGTGCAGGAGGCGCAGGCCGAGAAGGACCGGATGCTGGCCGGCGCCAAGGCCGAGGCGGCCCAGGAGATCCAGCGTCTGGAAAGCGAGAAGCAGGCTGCCCAGCAGAAGCTGGCGATGGCCCAGGAGAAGCTGGCGGAGTTCATCCGCCGATCCGATGAGCTGTGTCAGGCCCAGTCCGCGTTTCTGCAGACGCTGCCGGAGCTGGAGCTGGTACCTGCGGCGGCGGAGGCGGCGGAGAAGCCCGACGCCGTGGTGGGCGCCATCGAGCAGGACATCCTGACCCAGTACGATGCGGCACCGGACGAGAAGGCGGAGGAGATGAAGCCCGCCGTCACCGACGAGCCCACCATTCAGTTCCCGCCGGTGAACGACAACGCCGTTCCCACCGACTTCAAGCTCAGTCTGGACGAGTTGAAGTTCGGGCGGAACTACAACGGCGGCAAATAAGACGCACAATCAAAAAAGGCGGCCTGTGGCCGCCTTTTTTCAGAATGGACGCCTGCGGGAAATACCGGTAAGGGACCGCAGAAAACAGCCGGCCGCGCCGAAATGTGCGGCGGGGCGCAGCGGAGACGCCGGTGGGCCGCGCCGAAATGTGCGGCGTGGCGCCGGCAGCGGGCGGCTGCGGTGAGAGACAGCCGCAGCTCCAACGATCCGGTGCGGCGCTGGCGAGGGCGGGCAGCCACGATTCCGGCGGGCAGAGGACTATGGCCCCGGCAACGAAGAATGGCGGCTCCGGCGGGGCCGCGCGGACAAACAAGGAGGAGAGCAGATGACGGACAAGCCTATCATCGCGCTGCTGTACGATTTCGACAAGACGCTGTGTACCACCGATATGGAGGACTACGCCTTTATCCCCGCGCTGGGGTACACCCCCGCCCAGTTCTGGGACAAGGCCAACACCTTCGGACGGGACAACCGGATGGACGGCCTCCTGGCTTATATGTACACCATGATCGCGGAGTGCCGCGCCCAGGGGAAACGGCTGGACCGCGATTTTCTGGTGCAGTGCGGCCACAGCATGGAGCTGTTCCCCGGCGTGCGGGAGTGGTTTGGGCGCATCAATGCCTTCGGCGAGGAACAGGGCGTCACCATCGAGCACTATGTCATCTCATCCGGCCTGCGGGAGATCATCGAGGGCAGCGGCATCGCCCATGAATTCCGCGAGATCTACGCCTGCGAGTTCTTCTACAACGCGGAGGGACTGGCGGCATGGCCCAAGCTGGACGTCAACTTTACCAACAAGACCCAGTTCGTCTACCGCATCAACAAGGGCGTTCTGGATGTGTCCGACGACAAGACGCTGAACGACTCCATGCCCGACGACAGCAAGCGTATCCCCTTCACCAACATGATCTACGTGGGCGACGGATTGTCCGACGTGCCGTGCATGAAGATGATGCGGGCCTACGGCGGGCAGGCTATCGCCGTGTATCAAGCCGGCAACCGCGTCGGTGTGGAGGACCTGCTGAGCAAGGGGCGGGTGGACTTCATCTTCCCCGCCGACTATCGGGAGGGCACGGGACTGGACAGCACCGTGAAGAACATCATCCGGAAGATGGCCATCAGCGATGCCCTCACCGCCGAGAACGTCCAGCAGCTCCAGTCCATCGGGCTGGGCGACCTGCCGGAGCAGGTGGGACTGTTCGAGTGAGAAAAAACTGCGAAAAAAGCGTCTGCACGCGGTGCGTGCAGACGCTTTTTTGTGTTTGGAGGGGTGCAGGGGCCTGCGGGCGGGGCTCACTGCATGACCTGACGGATCACGCGGATGAAGCGGGCGCGGTCGTAGATCACCGGCACGGGGTACGTGGGGTTGGCCTCCGCCGCGGCCCAGGCCGCCATCCGGGGCAGGTCCTGCTCCCGTATGCAGGTGAAACCGGCGGGAATGCCCAAGCGGCGTTCCATGGCGGAGATGGCGTCGATAAAGGCGTTGGCTCTGTCCGCCTCGCTGTCGCCGGTGAGGCCCACCAGCTCCGCCAGGCGGGCCAGCTTCCGGTGGGCCGCCGGACCGTAATCCCGCAGGACCACCGGCAGCAGTACCGCGTTGGCAAGGCCGTGGCCCACGCCGTACAGGCCGCCCAGAGTGTGGGCGATGGCGTGGACGTTGCCCACACCGGCGCGGGTGAAGGCGAAGCCCGCCTGATAGGAGGCGGTGAGCAGAGCCTGTCGGGCGGCCACATCATCGCCGTGGGCGCAGGCGTGCTCCAACGTTTGAAAAATGGTGACAACGGCCTGCTCCGCCAGCCGGTTGGTCTCACGGGTGGGGTAAAAACGGCCCAGATATGCCTCCACCGCGTGGGTCAGGGCATCCATGCCCGTCTCGGCGGTGGTGTGGGGCGGCAGGGATACGGTGAGCAGCGGGTCCAGCACGGCGCAGCGGGGGATCAGGCACAGGTCGCTGACGGCGTACTTGTGGTGGTCCGCGCCGGTGACTACGGTGGCAATGGTGGTCTCGGAGCCGGTGCCGGCGGTGGTGGGCACGGCAATGAAGGGCGGAATGGGGCGGCGCACCTTCAGAAGCCCCGCCATCTGGGCCAGCGTCCTGTGGGGACGGGCCAGCAGGGCCGCGGCAGCCTTGGCCGCGTCCATGGGACTGCCGCCGCCCACGGCCACGAAGCTGTCGCACTGTTGGGCGCGGTACAGGGCGGCGATGGCCTCCGCCTCGGCCACCGGCGGGTTCGGCGTCACGCCGGTATAGAGGGCATAGCCCTCCAGCCGGTCCAGCACCTGCCGGAAGGCAGGGGCGGCGCACTGGCGGCGGCTGGCCACCACCAGAGGGCGGCGGGCGCCGTACTTTTGCAGCAGGTCCGGCAGGCGGCGGAAGCTGCCGGCACCGGTGACGGCCTCCGGCCTGCGCCAGGGCAGCAGGCGGGCGCCCAGCCCGAAGGCCAGCTGGTAGGTACGATACCACAGATGCAGTAAGGTCAGGGCGGACACGTCCTTTCGTTTTTTGTCCCATTATGGCAGATGGGGGCGGGTTTTGCAAGGAAAGGACGCAAAAAAGGGGGCGGCATACGCCGCCCCCTTGGGAGATGGTCTATCACTCCACCGTCTCGATCAGGCCGTAGCCGCCGTTGTTGCGGTGGTACACCACGCAGATGGCGTTGTTGTCAATGCGGCGGAACACATAGAACGAGTGATCCAACAGGTTCATCTGCAGGATGGCCTCGTCCGTGGTCATGGGCTTGACGGCAAAGCGCTTGGTGCGGATGACATCGAAGTCGTTGTCCTCCACCACGTCGAACTCAGCCGGAACGGAGGATACCAGCGCATCGGCCCGCAGGTTCTTCGCCAGGCGGGTCTTGTTCTTGCGGATGCGGCGGTCGATGAAGCTGACAGCCTCGTCAATGGCGCCGCGCATATCGCCGTCGGGGTCCTCCGTCTGGGCGCGGAACAACGTGCCGTTGGCGCTGCGAATGGTCAGCTCCACCACGCAGCGGTTCTTCTTCTCCACGGCAAAGGTCACAAAGGCGTCTGCCTCCTCCGGAAAATACTTATCCAGCTTACTGATCTTCTTTTCCGCGTATTCCTTGATGGAGTCGTTGAGGGAGATCTTCTTGCAGGCGAATGTGAACTTCATAATTCTTGCTCCTTTCGTCAGTGCGGTAAACACAGGTCAGGGTCGGGGAGCCGGTTCCCTTTATCCTTGTCCGTATTATAGCAAGTCGCATGACGTTTGAAAAGCCGTTTTCTGTGAATTTGTGAAAACTTCACAAATCGTTTGCAATTCAGACACATTCGACACCGGCCCCTAAAAGTCGTACCCGTCCGACAAAAGCTCCTATTTACAAGGGGACGGGCTTGCGCTACTATAATAGAGGAAGCTTTCCAATATCCCACCCGCTTGGGCCGCTCTGCTTGCAGGGCGGCTCCTTTTTTGTGAAAAAAAGAGAGAGACGGCATGCGCCGTCTCTCCTGCTCAGGCATCCAGTTTCTCCGAAAGGGTCTCGTCCAGCTTTACCGCGCCGTACAGGTTCTTGGCGGAGCAGCCGGCACGTCCGCCGCCGGCGCAGGCGCAGGCACACGCACAGGCGCAGCTGCTGGCGCAGGCGCAGTGGCTTCCGCCGCCGAAGCCACCTCCGCCGAAGCCGCCGCCCCTGCTGCCGCCGCCGAAGCCGCTGCCGCCGCTGCGGGGCGGGCGGGGACGCCGCTTGGTGCCCTTGCTGCCCGGGCGGGGACGTCCGTCGGGTCCCGCGGGATACCAGAGGTGGTTGACGAACACGTACCGTGTGCCGAAGCCGCCGGCGTAGCCGCCGAACAGCTCCCGGAGGATCCGCACCACCACCCAAACGATGAAAATGGTGATGATCAGCGTCAGGAACATGCCGGCCATGCTTGTGTCCTCGTCCTCGTCTCCGTCGTACCAGCCGTCATTCGGCGCGTTAACGGCGCTGTTGTCCGAGGACAGGACGGTGGGCCAGTCGGTGTGGACGGCGTGGACGCCCATGGTCTCGCCGTAGCCCAGGTCGGAGGCGGTGATAGTCATCATGCCGGTCTGGGGCGCGGCGGTGCCGCCGGCGTCCGCGGCAGCGGTGAGATCGCCGATAAGGCCCGCGGGGTCGATCCACTTCAAGGTCATCTCCCCCACCCTGGCCTCGTCGAACCAGCCCGGGGTATAGTCAAAAGTCACGGTATTGCCGCTGAGGGTATACATGTACTCCTGCACCCAGCGGTAGGAGAACGTAAACGTCTCTCCCTGTCTGTAGGCGCGGTCCAGGTAGACGTACATGTAGCTGTTGTCGAAGGACAGGCGCTCGATGTTGTCGGTGAGGGCTTCCTCGTCCCGCACGGAGCCGTTGGGCACGCCGATCTTCAGTTCCTGTCCGTAGGGCAGCTCTTCCAGCGCCGTCCATGTCAGATCGACGGTGATGGTCAGGCTGCCGTCATCGACGTTGGGGGCGGCGGTCACGTCGTAGCGGTCGATGTAGTTGTAGTCCGCCCAGGCGGTGACGGTGCAGCACAGGGCCGTCAGCAGGGCCAGCAGCAGGATGCGCAGTTTCTTCAGCATGTGGTCGCCTCCTCCCTGTTGCCGGTGTGCAGCTGACAGATGTGATCCATTCTGGCACTCTCCGCGCGGATGGCGGCGCAGCGGTCGCTGTTCCAGACGGCGGACCAGTCGTCGGTGAGCATATTGCCCAGCGGCGCGGCGCTGAGCCAGCTCTGGCAGGGGATGATGCTGCCGTCCGGCGCGATGGCCATGTTGCTCAGGCAGGCGCCGCAGCTGGGGATCAGGTGCAGGCCCAGAGCGCGCAGCGTCTCCTCCGGCAGCCAGCCCGGGCTGGTGAAGTCCAGCTCCATGCTCAGCTCCTTCAGCACGGAGACGGCGTCTTGCAGCACGGCGGTGAGCTCCTGCTCCGTCAGGCGGGTAGCGCGGCTCTCCGCGCCCTCGGCGCTGCCGGAGGGGATCAGGCCGGAGCAGGTGGCGTAGCGCACGCCCAGAGACGCGGCAAAGCGCAGCGTGGCGGCATAGTCCGTGTTCAGGCTGCACAGCGGCGTGTTCACGGAGACGATCAGCCCCGCCGCCACGGCGTTCCGGATGCCCTGCGCGGTCTTGTCGAAGCCGTCGACCCCCACCAGTGCGTTGTGGACGGTGGGGTCGGCGCTGTAAAGCGTGACCTGTACGCTGTCCAGACTGGCGTCGTACAGCTTGGCGCACAGCTCCGGCGTCAGCAGCTGACCGTTGGTGTTCAGGCGGGTGACGAACCACTGGGCCGCGTCCACCAGCTCCGGCAGGTCGGCGCGGAGGGTGGGCTCGCCGCCGGTGAACGTCACCTGAGGAATGTTGGCCTCCCGCAGGCGGCGGAGGATGTCCTTCCACTGCTGGGTGGACAGCTCCGGCGCGTCCGCCAGGGACTGGCCGGCGGCGTAGCAGTGCAGGCATTTCTGGTTGCAGTGCCACGCGCCGCTGCGGCGCATGGCGCTGAGCATCAGGTCCATGCGGTGGGGCGCGGTCATCTCCGCGGCATAATCCCCCAGCGACAGGGCCCCCACCTCCACGGCGGGCTCCTGCCCACGGGCGATGGCTACCAGCGAGGTGAGCATCAGCTCCAGGTCGCCGGCCAGTCGGGTCTTTGAGGTGAAGGGATAGGTCTTACGGGTCTCGGCCACAGCGGACGCAGCCATGGCGCGCCAGTCGGACTCACTGATCTCCAGACCGGCAAAGGCCTCCAGCCGATCCATGAAGTTGGCCAGCAGAATGGCCCAGGATAAGTTCAGCGGCACCAGCTTATCGCCGTTGAGCAGCAGCAGGAACGGCGCGTCGGCGGCGTCCTGCCGCGGCGGGATCATATGGATGCGCACCACGCCGTGGCCCTTGGGGTCCAGCGTGATGTGCCGCACGCAGTTCAGGTGCTTGCGGCGGTAGCGCTCCTCCAGAAAAGCAGGCATCGGTCCTCACTCCTTTCGTTGGCCATAGTATAGCACGGGGGCCGGAAAATGGCAACAGAAACGCCCCGCCGGAAGGCGGGGCGCCAGCTTGTCAAAAAAGTCCGAACGGACTTTTTTGACAAGCTGACAGCAAAATCGCAAAATAAAAAACAGTATTTTGCGATTTTGGCCGCTGCGGCGGGTGATCGAACGCGAAAGGGAACCCTAACGGTTCCCTTTCACACTATCCTTCCCTCCGATACTTGTGGCCAGGCAGGGTTTTGGACAGACTAACGCCCCGCCTTCCGGCGGGGCGCTTCGTATACAGATGAGCCGTCAGTCGTTGACATCGTAGAAGATGCGCTCGCCCTCCTCGGCCAGACCCAGCAGGTCGCGGGCCAGCGCTTTGATGAACTCCTGATCGTCCTTTTTATCCAGGTCCGACTGGAGGGCCTGGTTCTCCTGGGTCTTTTCCTGCAGCTGCTGGGTGAGGGCCGCCTCCTGGGCCCGTACCTCCTTCAGGCGGCCGTAGACGTTGATGATCTCCACGCCCACTACCAGGATCAACACGGCCAGTACCATGACCAGCACGGTATTGTTCCGCTTTTTGCGTGGTTTCTTCTTCTGCGCCATGGTCTCCTTCCCCTTTCTGACGGCGGCAGAGCCGTCCCTTTCTCTTTATTGTAGCGCAGGCGCGGTGAAAAGGAAAGGTTTTTTTCAGGAAAGCGGCGGTTTTTTTCACCCAGCACGCCAGTATCGCCGCAGGGCGGCACAGCAGGCGGCAGCACTGCACCGCCGCGTCCAGCCAGAAATCCCACAGAGGGCGCAGCAGCGGCGGCAGCGTCAGGCCGTACAGCAAAGCCCCCAGAGCCATGCCCGTAAGCATGTAGAGCCGCAGCTCTCCCTGTCCGATGCGCAGGGCGAACCACAGCAGAAGCAAGCCCTGCACGGCGATATACACCGCGTCCAGCGCACCGGTAAGGCGGCGGTTCCTGCGGCGGCGAAGCCGCACTGTGCGCAGCAGGTCGTAGCACATGGCGGAGGCGGCACCCAGCGCCGCGGCGGTCAGGTAGGCGGACAGCTGCTGGGAGACGTGGTTTTCCATGTCAGCCGAACAGGCGGGACAGGAACGACCCCTGCCGCACCTCCGTATCCTCGTAGGTCACGGCGTCGATGCGGCCATCCACCTGCATCTCGCCGCCGTCCAGCGACAGCTTGCCGATGTGCAGCTCCTCGCCGGTGATGATCAGCGTGCCGGCGCTGGTGGTGGTAACGATGCAGTTCTCGTCGAACCGCACCACGTCCTCCACGCCGGAAACGCTCAGCTTCTCCCGTCCCTCCAGCTGGAGACGGTGATAGGCGGCCACGCCGCCGTCGGTCATATCGTAAGACATTGAAAAAGCGCTCCCTCCCACACAGTTTTCACTGTATCGTATGAGGGAACGCCCTGCATTATGACAGTTTGTCCGGCTGAGCCGCCGCTTCGCGGTACATGGCGGCAGCCGCGTCCTTGCCCACGTTTTCCGCCACGCTGAGCACCTCCACCGCCAGGGTCTTCTGGCCGAAGCGGATGGAGATAACGTCGCCCACCTTTACATCGTAGGACGCACGCTGCACCCGTCCGTTGACGGTGACGCGCTCGTTGTCGCAGGCCTCGTTGGCCACAGTGCGGCGCTTGATGAGGCGGGATACCTTCAGATATTTATCCAGACGCATATGGTCCTCCTTCGCGATGAAAAAGGAGCCGGCGCGTCACGCCGGCTCCTGTGAAACCAAACTTACTCGGCCACGGCGTCCTTCAGGGCCTTGCCGGCCTTGAAAGCGGGGACCTTGGAAGCGGGGATCTCCACCGTCTCCTTGGTGCGGGGGTTCAGGCCGGTACGGGCGGCGCGCTTCTTGGTCTCAAAGGAGCCAAAGCCCACCAGCTGTACCTTCTCCTCGGCCTTCAGGGTCTCGGTGATGGTCAGCAGGGTAGCGTTGACGGCGGCCTCGGTGTCCTTCTTGGACAGACCGGTCTTCTCCGCCACAGCGGCGATCAGTTCAGTCTTATTCATGATAGTTCCTCCCAAAATTTTTCATTTGTTGACACCGTCCCGGCGGGCGGTGTATCTCAAAACGATCAAGATCGCATTAAGAACGTTTGGCTTCGTCCCACAGGGCGGTCATCTCCTCCAGCGACAGCTGGGAGACCTCCCTCCCCCGGACCGCCGCGCCCTCTTCCACGGCGCGGAAACGATGGATGAATTTTTCGCAGGTGCCGTTGACTGCGTCCTCGGGGTCGCATCCGCAGAAGCGGCCCACCTTCACGGCGGCGAACAGTACGTCGCCCAGCTCGTCCGGCACATCGCCGCCATTCTCCACGGCGCGGCGCAGCTCGGCCACTTCCTCCTCCAGCTTGTCCAGCGCGCCCTGTACATCCGGCCACTCAAAGCCGGCGGCGGCCGCCTTCTTCTGCAGCTTTTCAGCCCGCCATAGGGACGGCAGGCTGCGGGCCACGCTGTCCATACTGTCGGCCACAGTGTTCTGGCCCTTTTCCCGGCGCTTCAGCTGCTCCCAGCTGACCAGTACGGACTCCGGCGAGTCCTCGTGCCCGTCCCCAAACACATGGGGGTGGCGGAACAGCAGCTTTTTCACCACGCCGTCGCACACGTCGTCCATGGTGAAGCGGCCCGCGTCGGACTCGATGTCCGCGTGGAACACCACCTGCATCAGCACGTCGCCCAGCTCCTCCTTGAGAAGCACGGGGTCGTCGTTGTCGATGGCCTCGGCGGCTTCATACGCCTCCTCCAGGAGGCCGCGGCGGATGGACTTATGCGTCTGCGCCTTGTCCCAGGGGCAGCCATCCTCCGAGCGGAGGAGCCGGATGATCTCCAGCAGGTCCGCATAGTCATAGTGCGGTTTCCTTGTAAAATTTATCATATTTGCGCTCCTATTGCAAGAGGTTTTCGTGGTGATGCGCCGAAAAGTTCAGTGTAAGTGCAGCATTCGGGCAATTTTTTCACCTTTCGGCAGGTCCAGCACGTCCTGCCGCGTCACGGCGCCCAGCGCCAGCACCAGCACGCCGTAGACCACCACCGCCACGGCAATGGCGGGCAATACGGCCCAGCGCTCCGGCAGGCTGCGGGCCAGCAGGCCGTAGGACGAGCGGGCGGCCAGTGCCATCACCGCCGTGATGAGAACCGGTCTGGCAAACAGGCGGAGGTAGGAGGGCCGCTCCGGCACGCAGCGGGCGATGGCGATGAGGTTCAGCACCACGATAAGCCCGTAGCAGTAGAGCGTGCTCACCGGTGCGCCGCGGACGTTGGTGGCAGGGTCGCCCACCATCAGGTAGTTGGTGATGATCTTCAGGATACCGCCGCACAGCAGGGTGACGACGGGGATGTACTCTTTCCCGTAGGCCTGGAGGACGCCGTTGGTGGCCACCATCAGGCACACGAAAATGCAGGCGATGCCCAGAATGGTCAGGTGATAGGCGGCGGCTGCGGCGGTGTCGGGCACCGCAGGGTACAGCAGGCGCAGGATGGGCCCCGCCAGCACGGACAGGCCCGCGCCGGTAGGCAGGGCGATGAGGGTGGTGAGCTTCAGGGCCGCGGCGGCGCTACGCCCCGCAGCGGGGCGGTCGCTCCGGGCCAGTGCGGCGGAGATGTCCGGCACCAGACTGACGGTGACGGGATAGATGAAGGACGGCGGCAGGGCGAACAGCGTCATACCGAAGGTGTACTCGCCGTACAGCGCAGTGGCGGCGGCTTCCGTATAGCCCAGAGTATTCTGCAGGGTGGACATCACCAGCGCCTGATCCAGCAGGGTGATGAGGCTCATGCCCGCCGCGCCCAGCGTGATGGGGATGCCGGCAGTCAGCAGTTCACGGAGCACGGCGCTCCGCGCAGGCGGTACGTCCACGGCGGCGCGGTCACGGCGGCGCAGCAGGAACACGGTCAGCACCGTCAGAGACAGCAGGGACCCTGCGGTGACGCCGGCGATGGCGCCGGCGGCGCACAGGGACGAGTCCGCCCCCCGGTGCAGCAGCACCAAGCACAGGGCGAGGCCGATGACCAGCTTGCCGGCGGACTCCGTCATCTGGCTGACGGCGGTGGGCGTCATGTCGCCCAAGCCTTGGGTATACCCCCGGATGGCGGAGGTCAGGCAGACGAACAGCACCGCTGGGCCGAGGACCCGGATGGCGGGCGCGGCCAGTGAGTCGTGGAGCAGGCCGCTGAGCACCTGCGGAAACAGGCACATGACGGCGCTGCACACCGCGCCGATGACGGCCAGCAGCGCCAGCGCCGTCCGGAAAATGCGGCGCTGGGCGTTGAGGCGGCCCTGCGCCGCTGCGCGGGACACCAGCCGGGACAGAGCCAGCGGCAGTCCCGCCGTGGACAGCACCAGCAGCAGGTTGTAGATGTTATAAGCCGCATAGAAATGGGCCATGCCCTCCTTGTCCAGCAGGTTGCCCAGCGGGATCTTGTAGAGCGCGCCCAGCACCTTGGTAACGGCCACGGCAAGGGCCAGCACGGCGGCGCCGCTGATGAAGTTGTGCCGTCGCTGGGCCATAGGCGCCTCCCGTCTGCTATTTCATGGCCTCGTGGAACCGGCGGAACGTCTCCAGATCCTGCCGGATCTTCTCGGGGCGGGCGATGTACTCCGTGGGAAACTTGGGGTGAAAGACCCGCTCGATACGGTCGTGTACGGGGTCCACCATCTTCGTGGAGCCGCCGGCGCCCAGAGACAGGATGCTGTGCAGCTCCTCCATGATGTAGATATTATACAGTCCCTCCGCGCCGGATATGCACCAGCCTACGTTCTCGAAGCTGCCGGACATATACTTCTGACGGTAGAGGTAGTAGGGAGTGAAATCGGCGGCGCGCAGGGCTTCGTTGGCGTAGTCCAGCATGGCGGACACGTCCTGCGCCGATGGGATGGGCAGGCCCTCCAGCAGAATGCGGCTGCCCTTCTTCAGGCTGAGGGTGTGGACGGTGATGTTGTCCGCGCCGAAGGTCAGGCACTTGTCCAGCGTGCGGCGGAAGCCCTCCGGCGTGTCGGCAGGCAGGCCGGCGATGAGGTCCATGTTCACATGGGGGAACCCCATGGAGGCAGCAAGCGCCATGGTCGCCTCGATGTCCGCCGCCGTGTGCTTGCGGCCGATGGCCCGCAGCACCTCGTCCTCCATGGACTGGGGGTTGACGCTGATGCGGTCCGCGCCGTGGTCCAGCAGGACCTGCAGCTTCTCCCGTGTGATGGTGTCGGGGCGGCCCGCCTCGATGCAGTACTCCGCGCAGTCGGTGAGGTCAAAGCTGCGGTTCAGATGGGTCAGCAGGTGATCCATCTGCCGGGCCGACAGGGTGGTGGGCGTGCCGCCGCCCATATAGAAGGACTTGATGCGCAGGCCCGTCTCCGCCACCATGCGGGCAGCGTCGGTGATCTCCTGCTCCAGCGATGCCAGATAGGGCTCCATCAGGCCGAAGGACTTCTCCACCGATGCGGACACGAAGCTGCAGTAGGCGCAGCGGGTGGGGCAGAACGGGATGCCCACGTACAGGGAGATCTCATCGGGGCGCAGGTCGCGTTTGGCCTTCAGGCCGGCCCGGGCCGTCTCGATGGCCAGGCGGCGGCGCTCCGGTGAGACGAAGTAGGTGTCACGCAGGACGCGGTCCGTTTCGCGCTCCGTTTTGCCCTGCTCCAGCATAGCGCGGGCCAGCTTGCCCGGGCGGATGCCGGTGAGGGCGCCCCAGCTGGGGGTAACGCCGGTGATGTCCCGCGCCGCCTTGAAGAACGACAGCTTCAGGGCGCGCTGACGCAGACGCTCCCGCTCGTACTCGTCGGGGGCATCCGTAAGAACAGCGCGGGAGACGCCCCGCGCCGTTTTGCCATGATAATGAATGCTGGTGACGCCGGTGGCATAGCGCTTGCCCTCCGTCAGGGAGACATAAGCGCAGTTGTCCTCCCCCGCCTCCGCCGTCTCGTAGACGGGGCGCTCCTCGGGGAAGAAGGCCAGCAGGCTCTGCTCAATGGCATAGCGGTCGTCATGGCCGCGGAAGATCAGCTTCATCGCGCCGACCCCTGCCGCATGTAGGGGTTGACGCGGCGCTCGTAGTCCAGCGTAGTCTCCATGTCGTGACCCGGAAGCACCCGCAGGTTCCCCTCCAGTGCCGCCAGGCGGCCCAGAGAGGCCAGCATCTTCCGGTAGTCGCCGCCGGGGAAATCGCACCGGCCGCAGGAGCAGCGGAACAGGGTATCGCCGGCGAACAGCACGCCCTGCCCCTCCACCAGCAGGCAGACGGAGCCCTCGGAGTGACCCGGCGTTTCCAGCACGCGGAGAGTCAGCCCGCCCAGCGGCAGGGTATCGCCCTCCTTATAGTAGCGCTGGTTCTCCGGCCCCACCTTGCGGAACAGCAGCTCGCCGCGCTCCGTATCCACGGCGTCCTTTTCGTGGATATATACCGGCACGTCCGGGTACTGCTCCAGCAGAGGGCGGACAGCGGAGGTGTGGTCAAAGTGGCCGTGGGTCAGAAGGATATATTGCAGGGTGCAGCCGCTCTGCTCTACCAGACGGGCCACCCGGGCGGCGTCGTCGCCCGGGTCGATGAGGGCGCAGACGCCGGCTGTCTCATCGCACAGCAGGTAGCAGTTGGTCATGATGGGGCCGACCTGAATGGATGTGATCTTCATGGCGCTTCCTTTCTTACAGCTGATCGGTGTCCACCACCAGCGTCACCGGCCCGTCGTTGAGGCTCTCCACCTGCATATAGGCGCCGAACTCGCCGGTCTCGGTGTGGAAGCCCTTGTCCCGGCAGAGCTGGACGAACTTCTCGTACAGGGGGATGGCCACCTCCGGCCGTGCGGCGGACAGGAACTCGGGACGGCGGCCCTTTTTGCAGCTGCCGTACAGCGTAAACTGGGAGACGATGAGCAGCTGGCCCTTCACGTCCTCCAGACTGCGGTTCATCTTACCGTTTTCGTCCTCAAAAATGCGGAGCCCGGTGAGCTTGTCCGCCAGCTTGACGGCCTGGGCCTCGGTGTCCTCATGGGTCACGCCCAGCAGGATGAGGAAGCCCTCCCCGATCTGGCCGTGTACTTCGCCGTCGATAGTGACGGATGCGTGCTTCACGCGGGTCAATACTGCTCTCATGGCATATCGCTCCTTTTTCTGGTTTAACCGGCGGGGCGGGTGACCCGCATGACGCCGGAGATCTGCTCGATCCTCCGCATGACCGTTTGCAGCTGCTGGCTGTCGGACACGTCCGTGTCCAGCGTAATAAGGGCAAAGCCGTCCGGCGTGCTGCGGGCGTTCATGGAGGAGACGTGGGTCTTGGTGCTGGACAGCACCGTGGAGATGTCCACGATCAGGTTCAGGCGGTCCTTGGCCACCACCTCCAGCGTGGTACGGTAGCTCTCCCGGGTGTTGCCGCCCCAGGAGACTTTGATCCAGCGGCCGGCCTCCTCCGGCTTGCGGCGGGCGGGGTCGGCGTTGGGGCAGTCCGCCCGGTGGACGGAGATGCCATAGCCGCGGGTAATGAAGCCCACGATGTCGTCCCCGGGCACGGGGGTGCAGCATTTGGAGAACTTCACCAGACAGTTGGTAAGGCCCTCCACCACGATGCCCTGCTCTCCCTTGGTGCGCTGAGGCACAGCGGGGCGGGTCTGCTGGGGCTGATCCGCCACGGGCACCTCGGCCTGACGCTCTGTCTGGTGCTGGTGGAGGATACGCTGGATATCCTCCCGCAGGCGGCCCATGACCTTCAGGGCGGAGACGCCGCCGTAGCCGATGGCGGCGTACATATCGTCCAGGCTGTTGTAGCTCAGTTTTTTCAGGACATTGGACAGGTTTTCCTCGTTGGTCAGCTCCTTCAGCGTCACACCGGTGCGCTTCAGCTCCGACTCGAAGCTCTGGCGGCCGTTGACGATGTTCTCATCCCGCTTCTCCCGCTTGAACCACTGGCGTATCTTGCTGCGGGCGTTGCTGGAGCGGGCGATCTTCACCCAGTCGCGGCTGGGGCCGTGGGCGGATTTGCTGGTCATGACCTCCACCACATCGCCGTTGCGCAGGTGGTAATCGAACTGGACGATACGGCCGTTGACCTTGGCGCCGGTCATGTGGTTGCCCACGGCGGAGTGGATGGTGTAGGCAAAGTCGATGGGCGTGGCGCCGGCGGGCAGGTTGATGACATCGCCGTTGGGGGTGAACACGAACACCTCATCGGCGAACATGTCCACCTTCAGGGAGTGGATAAAATCCTCGGCATCGGTGCCCTCCTGATTCTCCAGCAGGCGGCGCACCCATTCGTAGCTGCGCTCGTCACCGGCGCCCTGGCCGTTCTGCTTGTACTTCCAGTGGGCGGCCACGCCGTACTCGGCCACCTCATGCATCTCCTTGGTGCGGATCTGTACCTCGAAGGGGATGCCGCTCTCGCCCACCACCGTGGTGTGCAGACTCTGGTACATGTTGGGCTTGGGGGTTCCGATATAGTCCTTGAAACGGCCCAGAATGGGCTTATACAGGTCGTGTATCAGGCCCAGAACGTTATAGCAGTCCGCCACAGTGTCCACGATAACGCGGAAAGCGAACAGGTCGAACACGTCGTCCAGCGACTTGTTCTGGGTGTACATCTTGCGGTAGATGGAGTAGGGATGCTTCATGCGGGCCTGCACCGTGGCGTCGATGCCGGCCTCCCGCAGGCGGGTGGTGATCTGGTCGTGGATGGCGGACATGAAGCCGTCGTACTCCGCCGCCTTCTCGTCCAGCGCCTCGATGATCTCCCGGTAGCCCACGGGGTCCAGATATTTCAGGGACAGATCCTCCAGCTCCCACTTCATGCGCTGCATACCCAGACGGTGGGCGATGGGGGCGTAAATTTCCATGGTCTCGAAGGATTTCTGCTTCTGCTTCTCCGGCGTCTGGTACTCCATGGTACGCATGTTGTGGAGACGGTCGGAGATCTTGATGAGGATGACCCGGATGTCCTTGGCCATGGCCATCAGCATCTTGCGGAGGTTCTCCATCTGCTCCTCCTCTTTGGAGGTGTAGTGGACGCGGGTCAGCTTGCTGACGCCCTCCACCAGATCCGCCACTGTAGGGGAAAACAGCTTGCTGATCTCCTCGTGGGTGGCGTCGGTGTCCTCGATGGTGTCGTGGAGCAGGGCCGCCACGATGGACTCCGTGTCCAGGTGCAGCTCCTCCGCCACGATCTGGGCCACGGCCAGCGGGTGGGTGATGAACGGCGAACCGTCCTTCCGGTTCTGTCCGGCGTGGTGGGCGGCGGCGTACTCGTAGGCGGCGCGGATCTGGTCGAAGCCGGCGGACGGGTTATATGATTTCACTGTTTCGATCAGGTGATCGTACATCTCCTGGGGTGTCATGGTCATTGTACAGTGCCTCCCTTCTCCGTCATCTGGCGGAGCCACAGCAGATGGGGTGACTCCGACAGCACCACTTTCTTCCCGCGGTGCAGGCGGATGGTCACGTCATCGTCCTGATGCTCCATGGTCAAAAGTCCCCGCTCGGCAAATACCTCCAGACACAGGGACGCCCGGGGGAACGGCTCGGTTTTGCCCAGCTCCGCCGCCACCGCCCGCAGCAGCGGGAGATAGCCGGTGGTGAGGCCGGACTCCGGTACCGTGTGCTCCAGAAAGCGCCATGCGGCGGCGAACTGATCCCGCGTAGGCAGCAGGCGGCGGGCGTCCCGTATCGTCAGGGACTGATGGGCCGTGCAGCGGTCCGCAAGGGCAAGTCCCTCCTGCTCCCGTCCGCTGGGGTACAGGGACGGCCGCAGGTCCACCATCTGGAGCTGCACCGTCCGGCTGCCGCGGAACTCGTTGATCTGCAAATAGAAGGCGGCATCCACGCGGTCACCGGCGCGGCAGCCGCAGTCCTCGGCCACGGTGGAGAAAAAGATGCCGTCAAACTGGGCGCTGCCCTTGCCGAGGCGCAGCTTCAGGTGGCGGTTCTGGCCCACGTTCTGGGTGCGCAGCAGCGTGGCGCCCAGCAGGCAGAATACGGGGCGGGCATTGCCGCTGCCGTAGGGCTCCAGCGCGGACAGAGCCTCCAGTTCCTCCAGCGTCACCGCGGAGGGGTGGGTGATGGCCACATCCACGTCCAGCTCGGACACGGGAGCCTGCCCGCCGCGGAAGCTGCGGGCATAGTCGTTCATGCGCTGGCGGAAGGCGGGGATATTCTCCTCCTGGATAGTGAAGCCCGCGGCCAGCTCGTGGCCGCCGAAGCCCAGCAGCAGGTCCTTGCAGCTCTCCAGCGCAGCAAACAGGTTGAAGCCGCCCCAGCTGCGGCAGGAGCCCTTGCCGGTGGCGCCGTTCAGGTGGATCATAAAGCTGGGGCGGGAATACTTCTCGGAAAGGCGGCTGGCCACGATGCCCACCACGCCCTGATGCCAACGGCTGCTCTCCAGCACCAGCGCACTGCGGTCGCGGTCGGGCAGGTGGGCGATCATCTCCTCCGCCTGGGAGTAGATGGTCTGCTCCACGTTCTGGCGCTCGCGGTTCAGAGCGCACAGCTCACGGGCCATGCGCTCCGCCTCCGCCGGATCGGTACACAGCAGCAGCTCCGCCGCCTTGTCGGCGGCGCCCATGCGGCCCGCCGCGTTGATGCGGGGCGCCAGCACGAAGCCGATCTGGACGGAGGTGATCTCCCGGCCGGTAAGACCCGCCTCCTTCAAAAGCGCCTGTAAGCCGATGAAATCGGAGTGTTCGATCACGGCAAGTCCGCGGGACACAATGGTGCGGTTCTCGCCGGACATCTGCATCACGTCGGCCACGGTGCCGATGGCGGCCAGCGTGCAGTAGCGGGAGAACAGGGCCTCCTCCCTGTCCGGCCCGCCCAGAGCCAGCACCAGCTTCAGCGCCACGCCGCAGCCGGCCAGATGCTTGAAGGGATAGCCGCAGTCGGGCCGGTGGGGGTCCACCACCGCGGCGGCATGGGGCAGCGTCTCCTTGCACTCGTGGTGGTCGGTGATGATCACATCCATGCCCAGAGAGTTGGCGAAGTCCACCTCCTCCACGCCGGTGATGCCGCAGTCCACGGTGATCAGCAGGCGGGCGCCCTGGCGGTACAGGTTCTCGATGGCATCACGGCTCAGTCCGTAGCCATCCTCGATGCGGCGGGGGATATAGTGCAGCACGTCGGCGCCGCGGCTCTGGAGATAGTCCACTAAGATGCAGGTGGCGGTGATGCCGTCCACGTCGTAGTCGCCGAACACGGCCATTCGCTCTCCCGCGGCCAGCGCCTGCTGCAGCCGCGCCACGGCCTTATCCATGTCGGCCATCAGGAACGGGCTGTACGTCAGACGCTGCTCATGCTCCAGAAACGCGGCGGCCTGCTCCGCCGTCTCAATGCCGCGGGAGGCCAGCACCTCTGACACCAGACAGGGATAGCCTGCCGCTTTCAGGCGCTCCGCCGCCTGAGGATGTGCGTCGGCAATATGCCACTTCTGAAATTTCACGGCGGATCACCTCCTTCTTCCGGCGGCAGGGGCTATGCCGCCAATTTAACTTAATAATACTTTATTATATCAAATGTAAGGGAAAAGGTAAAGGGCAAAATATCCCGCTGCGCAATTGGGTTGCAATCGGCGGCGATATGGTCTACAATAGTCTTAATTCAGACAGAATCGAGGACCTGCCCATGCGCCCTGACGGAACGAGAGTCAAAGACCTGCCGCCCATCGTAGCGGCGGTGCCCTACATCATGCCCAAGCGATACGATGCCTGGAACTCCATCACCGAGTACATCGACGAGGAGGCCATTAAGTCCTACATCCGCGAAAAGCGCCGCAGCGGCGTGCGCATCAACCACATGGCCGTCATCATCGCCGCATACTACAAGTCGATACAGACCAACCCCAAGCTGAACTACTTCGTGGTGAACAGCCACATCTACCGGCGCAACCACTTCAGCGTGTCCTTCGTCATCCTGAAGAAGCTGGCGGACGGCTCGCCGGACGAGACGACGCTGAAGATCTATCTCGAGCCCAGCGACACCGTGTTCACCATCCAGCAGAAGATCACCGATGCCATCGAAGCCAACCGACACACGGAGCAGAAAAACAGCACCGATAAGTTCGCACGGATGATGTTCTCCGTGCCCGGGCTGCCCAAATTCGTGGTGTGGCTGGCGTACCATCTGGACAAGCACGGGCTGCTGCCCCGCAAGATCATCGACCTGAGCCCGTTCCACACCAGCCTGTTCATCACCAATCTGGCGTCTATCAAGACCAGCCACATCTACCACCACTGCTACGAATTCGGCACCACCAGCGTGTTCGTCTGCATGGGAAAGCCGGTGCCCAACTATATGAGCGGAGACCTCAGCAAGAAGATGATGCCGCTGGGCATCGTCATGGATGAGCGCATCGCCACCGGCTATGAGTACGCCTCCTTCTACAACGATTTCCGGAAGCACATCCGGAGGCCGGAGCTGCTGGAGACACCCTTTGACGGCAGCGCCGCGCCGGAGACGGCGAAAGCGGACACAGAGGAGCCTGCAGCGGTGTGATACATCTATACATCATCGGCGGGCAGGGACAAAAATCGCCGGAAAGGCACGGCAGCAGGCGTGCCCGCCCTTTTGGCCGATGGCAATATACGCAAAAACACAGGGACGGCGCCGACGCGCCGTCCCTGTGTGCGGGTATAGGGGATATGTGAGGGGGTGTCACACTTAGAAGAACAATGCCCAGCCCAGGAAGCCCAGGCAGGCCACCACGCCGGTGAACAGCAGGATCACCACCAGATAGCCCATGATGTCGCGGGCGGACAGCTTTGCGATGCCCAGCGCAGGCAGTGCCCAGAACGGCTGGATCATATTGGTCCACTGGTCGCCCCAGGCGATGGCCATGGCGGTGCGGCCGGCCGCGATGTTCATCTCCGCACCGGCAGGCATCATGATGGGACCCTGGACGGCCCACTGGCCGCCGCCGGAGGGGACGAAGAAGTTGACGATGCCGGCGGCCAGGAAGGACAGCATGGGAAACGTCACATTGTTGGAGATGTCCACGAAGAACTGGGAGATGACGCCGGCCAGCGACACGCCCTGATCGTTGGCGGCCACCATCATGCCCATGATGCCTGCATAGAACGGGAATTGCAGCAGAATACCGGCGGCGCCGGCGGCAGCATCGCCGATGGCGTCCACATAGCGGCGCAGGTCGCCGTGGAGCAGCAGACCCAGGAACAGGAAGATCATGTTCACGATGTTCAGACCCAGGGTAAAGCCGTTCTGCACGAAGTAATAGACGATGTACACGAAGCCGAACACCACGGTGATGGCCCACAGGATCTTGGAGTGCTCCAGCTTTTCAGCAGGGGTATCCATAGCGTACACGCGCTCCTCCTCGTCCACCAGCAGGGCGGGGTTCACGGTGATGGTATGATCCTTGTCGGGGTGCATGGCGTAGTTGATGAAGGGCATCAGCACCAGGATGACGCCGCACATGATGAGGTTCACGGGGTGGAATACCGTCTCGGTGATGGGAGCCTGGTACATCACGCCGCCGAAGTCCTTGCCGGCCACCAGATCCAGCGGGATAGAGCCGGACAGGCCGGCGTGCCAGATGACGAAGCCGGAATAGGCAGAGGCGATCAGCAGGGGGTAATCCACAGTGGGCACACGGCGCACCACCTCTTTGGCCAGCAGAGCGCCGATGACCAGACCGAAGCCCCAGTTCAGCCAGCAGCAGATGGTGGACACGAACGTGGTCACCAGAATGGCCTGCTTGTCATTATGGCAGAGAGCGGCCACGGCGCGCAGCGCCTTCTTGCAGGGGCGGGCGGAGGCCATAGCGGAGCCGAACACCAGCACCAGCGCCATCTGCATGGAGAAAGCCAGCAGATTCCAGAAGCCGCCCTTGGCATCGCCCCACTTGGCGATGACCTCGACGGGGCCCATGCCGGTGGCGCACATGGCGGCCACGAATACGATCAGGGTCAGGATGATGGCGAACAGAAACGCATCCGGCAGCCACCGGTTTACGACGCGCACACATCCATTGGTGAATTTTTTGAACACAACGTCACTCTCCTTCACTACATACAGGTTGGCAGGATACCGGCACAGCATCTTCCCTTTTGGTCCGTGACCGGCAAGACCAGTCTACTACGTTAAGGTTTTAACATCAAGTGTAAATGTGTCGTTTGTTAAAATTTTAATAAAGATCGCCCGTGTGAGAAGTCCAGGTTATGGCATTTTCTGTTACATCTGCACAAAAAGAAACACCGGAACAACCCATTTGTTGTTCCGGTGTTTTTCGTCAAAAGACATTACCACCCCGTATTGTCCGTATGGTCAGGGCCGTCGTAGGGTCGGAATTCGCCGCTGCCGCCGCGGTCCGGCGACCAGCCGATGCCCTTGGCCGCCTTGATCTGCTGGAAGAAGCCGACGTCAGTCTGGACGATGTAGGGATTCAGCCAGATGGCCAGGATGTTCAGCGTCAGGCCGCTGAGTATGCGCCAGCCGATGAAGCTCAGGTCCAGCACGAACAGCTGCCACTTGAAGCCGACAGTCTGGGCCTTACTCATGTTGATAGCCTCCATCACGCCCATGTCGGGGTTTTCGCACAGGTTATACACAGCGAAGCGGTAGCGGTAGGCCGCGATGAAGCCCGGGATGATGAACAGCAGCGTCCACAGGAAGATGAAGATGTACTGTACCAGCGCCAGCAGGATCAGCTTCCCGGCGAAGGAGAAGCCGTCGAACAGCCCCAGATACGGCACCTCCTCGCCGCGGCGTACCGCCAGATGGTACCGGTAGTAGCCCGCGTTCAGCAGCACGCTCAACAGCGACACCAGGATGGACACGAACGTCACCAGCGCCGCAGGGAACGCCCGATGCAGTACCAGAAACGACAGATCCACACCGGTACTATAATAAATATTGTGGACCATGTCCTCATCAAAGGACACAAAGTCCGATACGGCGGTGAGCACCAGCGAGATGCCCATGAACAGCAGCGTGAACAGGTACGGGGAGACGCGGGCGCCGCGGAGGATGCCCTTCGCCTCGTTTTTCAGGGATACACGGTCAAGAAGCATGATGTCCCATCCTTTCTGCGCGGGGACCGAATGTATTTCTCCCGCGATGCGCTAATATTCTAACACAGCGGCGGCGGAAACACAAGGGCCGCCGCAGGGCGGCCGGAACGGCGGATTTTTTGGCGCTCGCCGGGAAATGTGGGAATATTTCACGAGAAACGCCGTCAAGCCCACGATAAAAACGGCAAAAAACCACAGGAATTGCGCCGTAGGGCTGGACAAGAGAAAAGTTTTGTTGTAATATCTGAATAGTATGCGGTGGCAAAGGGCCACCCGGTAGTAAGATGAGGTGAAGACAATGGCACAAGCTTTCTTTGGCGGCGTTCATCCTAACGACATGAAGGCCGCGACCAATGAAAAGGCCATCGAACAGCTGGCAGCGCCGGCTGAGGTGGTCATTCCCATGTCTATGCACATCGGTGCGCCTTGCAAGCCTATCGTTGCGGTGGGCGACAAGGTAAAAATTGGACAGAGGATCGGCGAACCCGGCGGATTTGTTTCCGCACCCATCCACGCCAGCATCTCCGGCACGGTGAAAGCCGTGGAGCCCCGCCCCTTCAACATGGGCGGCAAGATGATGTCCGTGGTCATCGAGAACGACTTCCAGAACGAAGTGTCCGAGGAAGTCAAACCTGTGGCAGACCCCGACAGTCTGACCCCCGAGCAGCTGGTGGAGATCGTCAAGAACGCCGGCATCGTGGGCCAGGGCGGCGCGACCTTCCCCACCCACGTCAAGATCAGCTCCGGTCTGGGCAAGGTGGACTACGTGATCATCAACGCCGCAGAGTGCGAGCCGTACATCACCGGCGACCACCGTACCTGTCTGGAGCGTCCGGAGCAGGTCATCAAGGGCGCGACCCTGCTGGCCAAGTGCTTTGGCGTGGACAAGGTGTACATCGGCATCGAGGCCAACAAGCAGAACGCAGCCGATGTGCTGAACAAGACCATCGCCGAGCTGAACGCTCCCGTGGTGGTGGAGGTCCTGCACACCCGCTATCCCCAGGGCGCTGAGAAGCAGCTGGTCCAGGCCGTGTCCGGCCGTCAGGTCCCCAGCGGCAAGCTGCCCGCCGATGCAGGCTGCTGCATCTTCAACCTGAACACCACCTGCGCCATCTATCGCGCGGTGTACACCGGCATGCCCGTGGTGAACAAGATCGTCACCGTGTCCGGCTCCGGCGTTATCGACCCCAAGAACATCGAATGTCCCATCGGCACCCCCATCACCAAGCTGTTCGACGCCTGCGGCGGTCTGAAGGATGAGACCTACAAGCTCATCATGGGCGGCCCGATGATGGGTCTTGCCCAGTACGACGTGGACGTCACCGTGGGCAAGGGCACCGGCGCCATGCTGGCCTTCGCCGACAAGGAGGAGCAGTACGTCGAGGATCCCCAGTGCATCCGCTGCGGCAAGTGCGTGGGTGTGTGCCCCATCCGTCTGGAGCCCGTGTTCATGTACAAGTACCTGATGAAGGGCGACGTGGACACCTGGCAGAACGTGCTGCACGGTATGGACTGCATCGAGTGCGGCGCCTGCACCTACACCTGTCCCGCCCGCCTGCCCCTGACCCATGCGTTCCGTCTGGGCAAGCAGGAGGTCAACAACGCAAGAATGGCCGCCAAGGCCAAGGCGGAGGCCGAGGCAAAGGCCGCTGCCGAAAAGAAGGAGGCGTAAATCCATGACTGATTACAAGAATCTGAAGCTGATCGCGTCCTCCTCCCCCCATATCCGTTCCAACGAGGATACCCGCTCCATCATGCTGGACGTGATCATCGCGCTGCTGCCGGCCCTGGCCTGGAGCGTCTATGCCTTCGGCTGGAAGGCCCTGCTGCTCACCGCGGTGTCCGTGGTGTCCTGCGTGTTCTGGGAGTGGGCGTACCGCAAGCTCATGAAGAAGTCCAGCATGATCGGCGACCTGTCCGCAGTCGTCACCGGTATCCTGCTGAGCTTCGTGTGCCCCGTTGATCTGCCCTGGTGGGCTGTCATCATCGGCGCGTTCTTCTCCATCGTTGTGGTCAAGCAGCTCTACGGCGGCATCGGCTGCAACTTCCTGAACCCCGCGCTGGCGGGCCGTGCGTTCCTGCTGGCCAGCTATGCCACCGCCATGACCTCCTGGGCCATCCCCCAGATCCGTCCTGACGTCACCTCCGCCGCCACCCCCCTGCAGATCATGAAGGAGGGCACTGCCGAGGCCTTCAACACCCTGATGCAGAACTACTCCATCAGCGATATGTTCCTGGGCAAGATCGGCGGCTCCCTGGGTGAGGTCTCCTCCCTGTGCCTGCTGGTGGGCGGCGTGTTCCTGCTGATCCGCAAGGTCATCTCCTGGCACACCCCCGTGGCGTACATCGGCACCGTGGCCATCCTGTCCCTGATCGCGGCTCCTGCCGGCATCGGCGCTGTGGACTACATGCTCTACAACGTGTTCGGCGGCGGCCTGATGCTGGGCGCCATCTTCATGGCTACCGACTATGCCACCTCCCCCGTTACCAAGCCCGGCCAGCTGATCTTCGGCGTGGGCTGCGGTCTGCTGACCTGCTTCATCCGCCGCTTCGGCTCCTATCCCGAGGGCGTTTGCTATTCCATCCTGATCATGAACTGCACCACGTGGCTGCTGGATAAGTATGTCCGTCCCACCATCTACGGTGCTGTGAAGAAAGAGAAGAAGGAGGCGACTAAGTAATGAAGATCTCCGGTAAGTTTATTCTCAAGGTCGCCGGTACCCTGACCGTCATCTCTCTGGTCGTGGCCGCCCTGCTGGGTCTGGTCGACAACGTCACCGCTGACAAGATCGCGGCCATCGATGCCGAGAACACCCGCATCGCCATGAGCGCCGTTGTCCCCGAGGGCAGCGAGTTCACCGACAAGCTGGATATCCCCGAGGCCGTGGCCGCTGCCGCGTCCGCCCAGGGCGGTACGCTGTCCGAGCTGTACGGCGTCACCAACGGCGGCGCTGAGGCCGGCTATGTTATGAAGATCTCCGCCTCCGGCTCCCAGGGCACCATCGTGATGATGGTGGGCGTGGACGCCAACAAGGCCGTTACCGGCGTCTCCGTGGTCAGCCACTCCGAGACCTCCGGCATCGGCACCAAGGTGGTGGGCAACGAGCCCAACGCCGCCGGTGTCCCCGTGCTGGATCAGTTCATCGGTATGAGCGGCGCAGGCTCTCTGGTAGTCGGCAAGAACATCACCGCCGTCTCCGGCGCCACCGTTTCCACCAAGGGCATCAACATGGGCGTCAATGCCGCCCTGGCCGCCGTGGAAGCTCTGGGCTAAGAAAGGAGGAGCTGCATTATGAATTTCGGTAAGCAATTGAAAGAGGGTCTCATCACGCAGAACCCCGTGCTGGTCCAGGTCCTGGGCATGTGCTCCACCATGGCCATCACCACGTCGTTCTTCAACGGCCTGGGCATGGGCGTCAGTGTGCTGATCATCCTGACCCTGTCCAACATCTTTATCTCCCTGCTGCGCAAGATCATCCCCAATGAAGTGCGTATCGCCTGCTACATTGTGGTCATCGCCGGCTTCGTGACCTGCGTCGACCTGCTGCTGAAGGCCTTCGTTCCCGCCCTGTCCAGCTCTCTGGGCGTGTTTATCCCCCTGATCGTCGTGAACTGCATCATCCTGGGCCGTGCCGAGGGCTTTGCCTCCAAGAACGGCGTGGGCGCCTCCGCGGTGGACGGCATCTGCCAGGGCATCGGCTACACGCTGGTGCTGGTGGTGATGTGTGTGGTCCGCGAGTTCCTGGGCTCCGGTAAGTTCGGCGGCGGCCTGCTGGGCGGCGGCGGACTGGGCAGCGCACCCGGTGTCACCATTTTCCCCGAGGAGTTCGGTATCAAGGTCCTGACCCTGCCCGTGGGCGGCTTCCTGACCCTGGGCTGCCTCATCGCCCTGATGCAGTGGGCTCTGGCCAAGAGTGCTAAGAAAAAGGAGGCCAAGTAAGTTATGAGTGTGACTACGCTGCTCGCCATTTCTCTTGGCGCGATTCTGACCAATAACTTTATCTTCTCCCAGTTCCTGGGCATCTGCCCCTTCCTGGGCGTGTCCAAGAAGATCGACACCG